>OJSF01001300.1_pt1 | contig 20957 bp, 17 predicted proteins | sample 1599411 | NCBI WGS metagenome assembly OJSF01 (sample SAMN04168658, study PRJEB22393) | human gut metagenome | biome: human gut microbiome; feature: stool | host: Homo sapiens | collected 2014-03-24 | reverse complement strand
CCGCCGAAGCGGTGCTTAAGCCGTAAGGCGGGAATTGTGCGGTGTTGCCCTAACTACCCGCTGTTTTTATTTCACTTTTTCCATGTCACGCGTTGCCACAACATCCACGCCGGTGCCACACACGTTAGGCAGTACCACATCCCCGGTATGCACGGGGGCTTGCAGAGCCGCGGTATTCAGCGCAGCCATCACGGAAAATATCGTTTCCTTTGGCACCGCCTGCGCGGTTTTGACCGGGCAGCGCGGGTACAGCCCACCCGTAATGCGCACGGTGCTGGTAATGATGCGGGTGGGGTGGGTCAGTTCCTCTTTGCCGTATGCAGCGCCGTTGGGGCAGGCATTGCCGGTCACGGCATCGTCATTTGCGGTGTCCACCCGCAGATGGCACCCCTTGGGGCAGCAGATGCAGATCAACTCTTTTATTGTTTCTGTCATGATTGCGGCACCTCCTCCACAGCAACGATCAGCGGGCCGTCCGCTTTTTGCAGCAGAGCTTTGGGCAGCGTAATGTGCTCCATCTCCCCCGGTGCCAGGCGTTCCCGCTTAAAGGCGGCAATTTTGTTTGGTCCGCAGCGCACCGTTATGGTGCTGGGCCCATAATTGCGCCGCACACGGAACGATACGCTCACGCTTTTCTGCACGCCGTCCAGCCGGATATGCTGCGGCACGGTGTAGCCAATGCCCTCCCCCGCTGCCAGCGGCAGAACGGTTTCGGTTTCTATCTCGCCATTTTGCACATAGGCTGCCGCGGCTGCACCGGCGGTTTCGCTTTCGCCGGAAACAAAATCCACCAGATCGTGCACATGCACCACGTTGCCGCAGGCAAATACACCGGGGATCTCGGTTTCCATATTTTCATATACCACGGCCCCCTTGGTGTGGGGGTCCATGGCAATACCTGCCTGGCGGGTCAACTCGTTTTCGGGGATCAGCCCCACACTGAGCAGGATGGTATCCACATCAAACTCCATCTCGGTTCCAGGGATAGGGCGGCGGTTTTCATCCACCTTGGCAACGATGGCTTTTTCCACTCGCTTTTTGCCCTGAATTTCTACAATGGTGTGGGATAAGTACAGCGGAATATCAAAATCCTGCAAGCACTGCACAATGTTGCGGGTCAACCCGCCGGAATAAGGCATCACTTCCACGCAGGCGAGCACTTTGGCTCCCTCCAGCGTCATACGGCGCGCCATGATCAAGCCGATATCGCCGCTGCCCAAAATCAATATCCGTCTGCCCACCAGATAGCCTTCCATATTTACATAGCGCTGGGCTGCACCGGCGGTATAAATTCCCGCCGGGCGGGTGCCGGGGGTGCCGATGGCCCCGCGGGTGCGCTCGCGGCAGCCCATGCACAGGATAATGCTTTTGGCCTGAATGATCTGGTAGCCCTTGCTGCGGCTGACGCAGTGTACCTGCTTATCGGGGGTCACTTCCAGCACCATGGTGCCCAGTTCCACCCGCACGCCGGTTGTGCGCAGCATCTCGATATAGCGCCCGGCGTATTCCGGGCCGGTAAGCTGCTGGCCAAACCGATGCAGGCCAAACCCGTTGTGGATGCACTGGTTCAAAATACCGCCCAGCTCTGCATCGCGTTCCAAAATCAAAATATCGCGCAGGCCATGCTGCCACGCGCTGTACGCCGCCGCCAGGCCCGCCGGGCCGCCACCGATGATAACAAGTTCAACCATGGTTGCACCCCCTTCCGGTTTTGGTTTCACACAGCAGCACATTGGTGCCGGCTTTGTCCTGCAATACATCCAACGGGTCAATGCCTAATGTTTTGCTGATCAGTTCCAGCACGCGCGGCCCGCAAAAGCCGCCCTGACAGCGGCCCATACCCGCGTTGCACCGCCGCTTTACGCCATCAATGCTCACGGCTGGGATCTCGCTCTGCAAGGCATCCAGAATCTCGCCCTCGGTGATCGTCTCACACCGGCAGATCACGCGGCCATAGGCGGGATTTTTGGCAATCAGCTCCGCCTTTTGCTCCGGCGGCAGCTCCTTGAACCGCACGCGGGTACGGCCATCCTTATAATCCGTCTTTGGCTCCGGCAGGTCGCTGTGGGCTGCCAGAATTTTAGTTACCTCTTTTGCCACAGCCGGTGCACTGGAAAGCCCCGGCGATTTCATGCCCGCCAGGTCAATAAAGCCCGGCGCGCCGTCCGCTTCGCCGATCACGAAGTCCCCGGTATCCACGTTGGCGCGCACACCGGCAAAGTTGCGGATGGACTCGCCAAAGCGGATCCCCGGCACACTGCGCCTGGCCGCTGCCGCCACAAAGGCAAGGCCGTCTGCCGTGCAGGCAGTATCATCCCCCGCTACCGGCTGGGCGTTCGGCCCTACCAGCAGGTTGCCGTGTACGGTGGGCGTTACCAGCACCCCTTTGCCGTTCTCGTTCGGGCACTGGAAGATCACATGGTTCACGCGGTTGCCTTCGCTTTTGTCCAGCAGATAGTATTCCCCGCGGGTAGGTTCCAGTGTAAAGGTGTGCGGCGCAGCCATCTCATGGATGGCCTGGGCGTTCAGTCCCGCCGCATTGACCACATAGCGGGCCGCAAAGCTGCCGTTTGGCGTGGTCAGCTGCCAGCCGCCGTCAATCTTTTTAATGTTGGTTACAGGAGTGCTGCGGTACAGCTCTACCCCGTTGCGCACAGCCACCTCCGCCATGGCCAGCGCAAACTCCCACGGACTGACGATGGCTGCGCTGGGGGCAAACAGCGCCCCGGCCACTGTGGGGGCAAGCTGCGGCTCCATCGCCAGGGTTTCCTCCGCTGTCAGCAGCCGGATGCCCGGCACGCCGTTTGCCACGCCGTTCGCGTACAGCTTTTGCAGGTGGGGCAGCTCTGCCTGGCTCAGCGCCAGCACCAGGCTGCCGCACTGGCGGTAGGGCACATCCAGCCGGGCGCAGATTTCCTTTGCCAGCGCCACGCCCTGCACATTCAGGCGGGCCATTTGGGTGCCCGGTTCCGGGTCATACCCGGCGTGCAGGATGGCGCTGTTTGCCTTCGTTGTTCCATCCGCCACATCGTTTTCTGCTTCCAGCACTGCCACATGCAGCGGATAGTGCGACAGTTCATACGCTGCAGCTGCACCAACCACACCACAGCCAATGATTGCTACATCCAGCATAACTACCTCCCAGTTGTATTGGTCATTCAGGATGCAAAAATCCATCCTGTCAACATGGTTTCCATTGGTTTAATCATAGCGTTAAATGCACAAAAAATCAAGTTTAAGTTGATTTATTTTGCGCATTTCGTCGCCATTGTGTAGACAGCGGAATAGAGGTCCGCTGCTTTGGTTGCTGCTGCCTTTCTATGCAAAAAGCTGCCGCACCTGGCTTTCCCGGTGCAGCAGCTTTTTTTGATATGATGATATATTATAACGACTGTCTTTTCACTTTTGCAGGCGGTGTCATGCTGCACTTTCCCGTTATGCTGCCGTGCGCTGTTTGCGCTGTTCGGCACGGTTCAGGTACATGTAAAACGCAATGTTCAGCACAACGCCCACTGTGGTAGATACCGGGGCGGCAAGGCCGATCTTGGTCAGGCTGGCGTTCGGCTGAATGCTCATGAAATATGCCATCGGCAAACGCACCAGCAGCGTCTGGACCAGGCCCTGAATCATAACCCAGAGGGTTTTATTGTTGCCGTTAAAGTAACCCACCATGCTGAACAGAATCGCCGTCACAATAGTTTCGGGTGCAAAGCCTTTCAGGTACTCAAAGCCTTTCTGTACAACCTCTGCATCGGTGGAGAAAACGCCCGCCAACAGGTCGCCCCTGAACATAACAAGGGCAAACACCGCGCAGCCAAACATCAGCCCCACCCCAATACCGGTCAGCATCGCCTTTTGGGCGCGCTTGGGGTTGCCCGCACCCACATTCTGCGCCACAAACGAAGCCATCGACTGCATCAACGCGCTGGGGATCAGCATGGCAAAGTTAACGATCTTGCAGGCAACGCCATAGCCGGAGGATGCAGCCAGGCCCAGGCGGTTGACAAAGGCGCAGAGCGCCAGGAAAGAAAGCTGGGTCAAAAATTCCTGCAAGGCCAGCGGCAGACCGATCTCCAGGAATTTCCGGCACTGTACGTCGAGGCGAAAATCCGATTTTTTGATGGTAAACGGGAGATCTTTCTTCACCAGCATTACAATGGCGAACACCACGCTGACAGCCTGTGCCAGCACCGTTGCCGCCGCAGCACCGGCAGCATCCATTTTGAGCCCGGCCACCAGCAGCAGGTCGCCCGCAATGTTGACAATGCAGGCCACCAGCACGAACAACAACGGGGATTTGCTGTCGCCCAGACCGCGGAAGATGGCGGCCATCAGGTTGTATGCCACAATAAAGAAAATACCGCTGCCGCAGATGCGGATGTAGCTTGCGGTAAGGCCAATGGCTTCCTCCGGAGCCTGCATCAGCACCGCAATGGGCCGTGCAAATACGACCAGCAAAATAAACAGAACCACGGACATAATGGCAAACACCACCGCGGCACCGCCAAGCACCGCCCCGATCTGCTGGGGTTTCTTCTCACCAATATAGCGGGCGATCAAAACCGTAACGCCCATGGCAAGCTGTGTTACCACAAAGGTGACCAGGTTCAGCAGCTGGCTGCCGGTAGAAACCGCCGAAAGCCCCGCCGTGGAGCCAAAGTGCCCCACCACCAGCAGGTCAACCGCGCCATATGCCGCCTGCAGCACCAAAGCTCCGAGTACCGGCAGCATAAAAAGGGAAAGTTTTTTTAAAATGCTCCCTTGCGTAAAATCTGTTTTATCTGTGTTCAAGTGAATTTTTCCTTTCCGACATGATTTTGTATATCTTTTCAATCGTCTGGACCGTGCAGGCTGCATCCGCATCCGAAATGTCAGCCACAAGCGGCGCCAGCTGCGCAAAGAACTCGGTGTTGTGCACCTGCGAAAGCTGGCGGCCGCTTTCCGTAATAGAAAGGTAGGTCACGCGGCCATCCTGCTCCGATGCGATTTTTTTCAGGTAACCTTTATCCTCCATCTCTTTGACCGTGCGCGTAACGCCGGGGCGCGGCAAGTTCAGCGCATCGCTGATGTCCGAAACCTTTACCCGAACGCCGCGGCGTTCCAGTTCCTCGATGGTATCCAGATAGTGAATATAAGAAGGGCTGACCCCTTTTGGCAGCGCCGGCAGCAGCTCCCGCACCCGCTTTGCCTGGTAACAGGCATCCAGCAGTGCCTTCATGTTCTCTGTTGTCATATTTCCTCCTTGTAATTGCCTTTGATAATTATCACGGTTAATTATAGTGAGAATGTATAGGTTTGTCAACAGGGTTGTAGGGGAAATTTTGCGACAGGTTACAGATATAGAAAAAAGCCCGTTGAAGTATACACCAACAGCGGCGGCCAGCTGGGTTTTATTCATCTCACGGCACTGGTAGCGGGCGTACAGAGCATCAAAATCCGTCGGCAGCTGGGCAGGCTTGCGGCCTTTATACTGCTAAAAAAAATCGCTCATAAATTCAACGTTTTCACGTTAAATTCATGAGCGATTTTGGTTGGGCCGGCCGGATTTGGCAAGCCGCGCCCTAAAAACAGTCCGCTGGACTGTTTTTACCCGGCGGGACGTGGGACGCCGGGCACGGGCTGTTCAAATTCGGCCTATGTTCTCCCGCCGCCGTTTATTACAAATAAAAAGATGCACCCCCCTGCGAGGTTGCATCTTGGTTGGGCCGGCCGGATTTGAACCGACGCAATGGAGGAGTCAAAGTCCTCTGCCTTACCGCTTGGCGACGGCCCAGCAAAAGAAAAGACCGCGCAGCATAATCACTGTGCGGTCTTTGGTGGGGTGCCTAGAGAGATTCGAACTCTCGGCCTCCAGAGCCACAATCTGGCGCGCTAACCAACTGCGCCATAGGCACCACATAATGCGCCCGAAGGGACTCGAACCCCCGGCCCACTGCTTAGAAGGCAGTTGCTCTATCCAGCTGAGCTACGGGCGCTTATTGCGGGTTCATGTCCGCGAGGGACATACTGCGTAAGATATTATAGCAACGGAGAGCCGGGTTGTCAAGCATTTTGCAAAAACTTTTTTACAAATCCGGCGGGATTTTTCCCGTGAAATACACCTCATACCACTCAACAAAGCAGTAAAACGCCCAGAGCTTCGTCATAGCGTTGGTTTTTCCCGCACGGTGGGCGTCCAGCAGGGCGCAGAGCGCACCCGTGTCAAAAAAGCGCTCGGCCACCGGGCCGGTGAGCTTGGCCTTGACCAGCGCGTAATATTTCTCCTGCCGCAGCCAGTCCGCCAGCGGCACGGGGAAGCCGCGCTTCGGCGCGTCGGCCAGTTGGGGCGGCAGGCGGCGGGCCGCGGCGGCGCGCAGGGCGATTTTTCCGCGCCGCCCGGTGCAGCGGTACCGCCGGGGCAGGGCCTGCGCCGCGGCCAGCACCTGCCGGTCCAGGAACGGCACCCGCAGCTCCAGGCTGTGGGCCATGCTCATGCGGTCCGCCTTGCGCAGGATGTCCCGCGGCAGCCAGGTCTGCCAATCGACCCACTGCACCGCCGTCGGCTCATCCAGCCCGCGCACCGCGTCAAAATAGGGCTTGCAGCGCTGCGCGGGGGTCGGGGCGCAGTAGTCGCGCTTCAAATATTTATCGCGCTCCTGCGTTGTTTCAAACACATAGTTGGCCCGGGCGGACCGCTGCCAGCGCGGCAGTGCGCCCCGGTGCAGCAGGCCGCAGCCGGGCAGCAGGGCCGCCAGCGCCCGCCGCACGGTCCGGGGCATTTTCTGCCAGCGTTCGGCCCAGACGGCCTGCCGGTACAGCGGATAGCCGCCGAACAGCTCATCCGCACCCTCGCCCGAGAGCACGACCTTGACCCGCTGCCGCGCCGTCCTGCACAGGAAATACAGCGGCACCTCCGCCGGGTTGGGCATCGGCTCGTCCAGATACCACTGAATGGCGCGGTTCGCCGCAAAAAAATCATCCGCGGTCACGGTGGTCTCAGTCAGCGGCACGCCCAGCGCCTGCGCCGCGGCACGGGCGGCAGGCAGCTCGGAATACGCTTCCTCGGCGTAACCCACCGAGAAGCACTGCACGGCGGGCTGGCGGCGGGCCATCTCGCAGGTGATGAGCGACGAGTCCACCCCGCCCGACAAAAAGCAGCCGACCTCGACATCGGCAATGCGGTGGGCATCGGCGCTTTCGGCGACAGCGTCCCCGATCTCACGCGCCCAAGCCCGCAGACTGCGCCCCCGCTTTGCCCGGAACCGCGGCGCGGCATAGCGGGCCAGCGTGACCCGGCCCGCCTGCCAGGTCAGCGTATGGGCGGGCGGCAGCTCATAAACGCCGGTGAACAGCGTCTCGGCGTCGGGCAGGTACTCCATGCTCAGCCAGTCGGGCAGACGGGCCTCGTTCAGGCGCTTTTCAAAGGCCGGGTGAGCCAGAAATGCCTTGATCTCGCTGGCAAAGAGCAGCGTCTCACCCTTTTTATAATAGCAGAGCGGCTTGATGCCGAACAGGTCCCGCGCACAGAACAGCGTGCCGCGGGTGCGGTCCCACACCGCAAACGCGAACATCCCGCGCAGGCGGCGGGGCAGGTCGCGGCCCCATTCCTCATACCCGTGGAGCAGGACCTCGGTGTCGGAATCCGTGGCAAACGTGTGGCCGCACTGCTGCAATCGGGTACGCAGGGTCTTGTAGTTGTAAATTTCGCCGTTGAACACGACCACCAGCGTGCCGTCCTCATTGAGCATCGGCTGGCCGCCGCCCGCCAGATCAATGACCGACAGCCGCCGGTGCCCGAGCGCCGCGGTACCGTCGGCGTAGCAGCCCTCGCCGTCGGGGCCGCGGTGACGGATGAGGTCCGCCATGCCCTGCACGATTTGTTTGGCCGCCGCCGGGTCCTGCCCGGGCGCGGTGAAACCGACGATGCCGCACATAGGTTTGCCCTCCTTGTGAGAAATTCGGTGCGTAGGGGTCGGCGTCCACGACGACCCGGGGAGCCTGCGGCGGCGCTGACCCTGCGGGCGGATATGGAATCCGCCCCTACGGCGTAGGGGTCGGCGTCCCCGACGACCCGGGGAGCTTGCGGCAATAGCCCGCCTGCCTTGCCGCAAACCATATCCGCCGGGATGCCCCCTCCCCTGCTGCCAGCAGATGGGCGCGGCCACGGCCACGCCGCCGCAGGGTGTCGGCACGGCGCAGGGCAAGCCTGTTCGGGCAGGCGCGGAGCACGGCGTACCACGGCGCGGTGTACCAGACGGCGGGGCGCAGCGTCGGCGGCGTGACCGGCCCGCCGTACAGCAGGTCCTGCACCGGCGGCACGGCCAACGGTGCGTCCGCGGCGTCGCAAAAATAGGACGCGCGGCCCTGCCGGGGGTTCAGCTCAAATAAAACCGGCTCACCGCGGCGGTCATACTTCAAATCAAAATTGGCAAAGCCGTGCCAGCCCGCCGCCTGCAAAAGGCCGCGCAGGGCATCCAGCAGCGCCGCGTCCTGCCGGGACGGCTCCACCAGCACGGCGGCGTAGTTGCCGGTGCCCTCGGGCGTGCGCTCCTGCAAAAGGGGCTGGCCCTGCACAAGCCACGGCACACTGCCGTCCGCCGCGCAGTAGGCGTTGACGACCCCGAGCCGCGTGTCCGGGCCGGGGATGTACTCCTGCACGAGCCAGCTGCCAAAATAGCCGCCCCGCGCCGCCGCGGCAAGGAGCTCCCGCAGCCGGGCGGCGTCCTGAACGAGATACACCTTGCGCCGCCCCGGGAAATCGCAGCGGGCGTAGGCCGCTTGGTCCGCGGGCTTGGCGATGACCGGCCAGCCAAACGGCAGCGGCGGCAGGGCGTCCGCCGGGCACAGCGTCACGGTCTGCGGTGTGCGCAGCCCTGCGGCGCGGCAGGCCGCAGCAAACTGCCGCTTATCGGCCAGATGCAGTGCTGCGGGCGGCGGGCAGGCAAAGCGGTACGCCCCGCGCAGCGCGTCGGCATGGCGGGCCAGCAGGGCCGTGTAGTCGTCGGCGCAGGAGATGAGAATTTTTGGCACGCCGGGGTACTGCGCCGCCAGCCCCAGCAGCGTGGCCGTAAAGACGTGGTCCTGCCCGAACGCCGGGTCCTGCACGGCGACCCGCACCAGACGGCTGTGGGCCAGCGCGGGCAGGGCGCGGCGGCAGACGGCCAGGCTGCGCACGCCATAGCATTCATAAAAACTGCGGGCCATGCCGTAGACATTGGCATCCCCGCCCAGCAGCACCGGCAGCATCCGCGGCATACAAATTCCCCCTGCCGTAAGTGTATGCGGCAGGGGGGAAATTATGTGTTCTTTGCCTTCCCCCAAGTGGGTGGAAGGTGGCCCCGCAGGGCCGGATGAGGGATGAGCCTGCGGAGATTTGCCCGCTAACGGGCAGCAACAGCAAGCCCGCCCCTCATCCGCCCTCGGGCGGGGCCTCGGGCACCTTCCCCCAAGGGGGAAGGCTTCCTATTATTTCTTGCTCAGCGGCATTTCCTCCGTCCAGACATCTCCATTCGTGTCTGTCACACGCACAACGTACTTCGGCAGCGTCTCGCCGTCGTACTCCCAGCCGTTTACCACGTCATCGCTGTAGAATGTGCCGTTCCAGACGCTCTCGGTGCGGGAGGAATTGCCATAGCTGGACTCGCCCTCACAATCCAGTACGGCGGTGGCTGTCGGCTCCCCGGCGTCGCCGTTCAGGCGCAGGTCGATTTCCACCTGCGCAGGCTGCATCCACGGCGGGGCGTCCACCTGCACCTCCACAGGGTAGCAGGTCAGGGTCAGGCGGTACTGCTTATTGCCGACCCGCTGCACGGAATACCCAAAGTCCAGGCTGCTGCCCACCGCGCCCCAGATGATCTGCGGCTCGGTCATCTCGTCGTTGAAATCCACGCTCCCCAGCGTCTCGTTGGTGGTCACGCCGTCAGCCGTCCACTGCACGCTCAATTCATAGGTGCTGCCCACCGTAAAAACGATACCGTCCGCCGCAAAGCTGCCGTCGGGCGCGGCGGTCATTTCGTACAGCTGCGTATCGTCCCCACAGCGCACAGCCAGCCGGGCCGTCACACCGTCGCGGGTCGTGCGCGGCGTGACCTGCACCTGCACGGGCATCCAGCTTTTATCGGCGTCCCGGTGCAGCTTGTCCACGGGCAGCCAGCGCCAGTCCAGAACCGTGGCCTCGCCCATCCGGACGGCGTCCTGCAATTCCGAAATCTGCGCCGACAGCTCCGCCTGCTGGGCGGCGTAGCTGGACTGGATGGCCGCATAGTTCTGGTTCAGCGCGCTGATCTGCCGCTCATATTGCAGCGCCACGCCCGCCAGCAGCCCGGCCAGTACGATGAACACCGCGCCCCCGGCACAGCCCCACAAGCGGCGGCGGCGCTTTTCCTCGGCATCGCGGGCGGCCAGCAGGTCCCGCAGCGCGTCCAGCGTCACCGCGGGCACGGCGGGGTCGGCGTTCTCCGCGCCCAGCAGTGCGTCCACGCCGATGCCCAGCGCCGCAGCCAGCGCCTGCAGATTGTCCAGCCCGGGCAGGGCGGTATCCTTCTCCCACTTGCCCAGCGCCTGGCGGCTGACGCCGATTTTTTCAGCCAGTGCCTCCTGGCTCAGCCCCTGCGCCCTGCGCGCATTCTGGATATTCTGCCCCAGTGTCATACGCTCGCCCTCTTTCCTCTTTTTTCTGACATGATTCTACCACAGAACGTGGTAAAATACCAGCAAGTTAAGCTGACAAAGCGGTAACGGCAGGTTGCACTGCCGGGAAAGGACGCAAAATCATGTGCGGAATCGCAGGCTTTATCGCGGGGCACGGCGCAGCGAACGCGGCGGCGCTGGCCCCCATGCTGGCGCGCATTGCCCACCGCGGCCCCGACGGGCAGGGCACCTTTGTGGAGGGGCCCGCGGCGCTCGGCCACTGCCGTCTGGCCATCATCGACTTAGAGGGCGGCGCACAGCCGCTGTACAGTGAGGATAAAAACTTAGTCGTCGTTTTCAACGGCGAAATCTACAACTACCGTGCGCTGACCGCCGAGCTGACGGCGCTGGGCCACACCTTTGCCACCCGCACCGACACCGAGGTCCTGCTGCACGGGTGGGAGCAGTGGGGCCGCGAGCTGCTGCCCCGGCTGCGCGGGATGTTCGCGTTTGCGCTGTGGGACCGCCGCGCCGGGGTGCTGTTCTGCGCACGGGATATGTTCGGCATCAAGCCGCTGTACTACTGCCGCTGCGCCGACGGCACGCTGCTTTTCGCCAGCGAGATCAAGGCGTTTTTAGACCACCCGTCGTTTGCCAAGCGGCTCAACACCGCGCAGCTGCCGCTCTACCTGTCCTGCCAGTATTCCCCGGGGCGGGATACATTTTTTGCGGGCGTGCAGAAGCTGCTGCCCGGGCATTTTCTCGAGTTCTCCGACGGCATCGTCCGCACGACGCGGTGGGTGCAGCCTGCCTTCCTGCCCGGCGACGCGCCGGTCTCCCCTGCCGAGATCGAAGAAGTCCTGCGCGGCAGTGCGGCGGCGCACAAGGTCGCCGACGTCGAGGTCGCGGGGTTCCTGTCGGGCGGCGTGGACTCGGCCTACCTGACCGCGCTGGCCCGCCCCGCGCGCACCTACACGATCAGCTACGCCGAGCCGAAGTACGACGAGTCCTTCCCCGCCCGGGCGCTGGCGCGCAGCCTCGGCGTGCGCAACCGGGTGCGGCGCATCAGCCCCGGCGAGTTCTGGGACGCCGTGCCCACCGTACAGTACCACATGGACGAGCCGCTGGCTGACGCTGCCGCCGTGGCGCTCTACTTTTTGAACCGCGAGGCCGCGAAGGACGTCAAGGTCGTGCTCTCGGGCGAGGGCGCGGACGAGCTGTTCGGCGGGTACAACATCTACCGCGACCCCTTCACGGCGCGGTGGTATGACCGCCTGCCGCCCTGGCTGCGGGCCGGGCTGGGGGCGGCGGCGGCGCTGCTGCCGCCCGCGCGCGGGGTAAACTTTCTCGTGCGGCGCGGCATGAGCCTGGAGGAGCGGTATTTCGGCCCCACGGCCCTGTTCAATGAGCGCGAAAAGCGCCGCCTGCTGGCGGATTACGCCGGGGACGGCGACCCGATGTTTTTAACAGAGGCTATCTGGGACGCCACCGAGGGACTGGACCCCGTGACCCGGATGCAGCAGGTGGATTTAAATTTGTGGCTGGCCGGGGACATCCTGCTCAAGGCCGACAAGATGAGCATGGCGCACAGTTTGGAGCTGCGGGTGCCGTTTCTGGACCGGGAGGTCTGGGCGCTGGCCGCCGCACTGCCCGCTGCCGCCAAGGCCGACGCGCGCACGACGAAAATTGCCCTGCGCCGGGCCGCGGCACGCACGCTGCCCGCCGCCAGCGCCGCGCGCAAAAAGCTCGGCTTTCCTGTGCCGGTGCGGGACTGGCTGCGGCAGGAGCCTTACACCAGCCGGGTGCGGGCCGTGTTCAGCCGCCCGGCAGCGGCGGAGTTCTTTGACCCGCGCGCGCTACATAGTATGTTGAACCAGCACCTGCACGGCGGCGACTGCTGGCGGCAGATCTGGTGCGTATACAGCTTTTTGATCTGGTATGAGCAATTTTTTGGAGCGTGATGCTGAATGGACCTGCGGCGGCTTACCCAAAACACCGGCTGTCGGCTTCTGCGCGGCGATGCCCTGACCGAAATCACGTCCGTCTGCTGTGACTCCCGCTGTGCCGGGCCGGGGGCGCTGTTCGTCTGTCTGCCCGGGCGGCACGCCGACGGCCACGACTTTGCGGCGCAGGCCGTCGCTGCCGGGGCCGCGGCGGTGCTCTGCACCCATGATGTGCCCGGCCTGCCCGCCGGGTGTGCCGTGCTGCTGGCGGGCGACCCGCGGCGTGCCATGGCGGCGCTGGCCGCGCGGCTCTACGGCGAACCGGCCCGCGCCATGACGATGATCGGCGTGACCGGCACGAAGGGCAAGACGACGACGGCCCACCTGCTGGCAGCCGTTTTGCAGGCCGACGGGCGGCGGGTCGGGCTGGTGGGCACCAACGGCGTCTGCTGGCCCGGGCACCGGCATGATTTGAACCATACAACGCCGGAAAGCCGCGATCTGCAGCTGCTTTTGCGCCGCATGGCCGACGACGGCTGCGACACCTGCGTCATGGAGGTTTCGAGCCTCGGGCTGAAATTTGAACGCGCGGCGGAGATCGAATTTGCGGTGGGGGTGTTCACGAACCTGTCGCCCGACCACATCGGCCCCGACGAACACGCGGATTTTGCGGAGTATCTGTTCTGGAAGCGGGCGCTGTTCCGCCGCTGCCGCGTGGGAGTTTTCAACAATGATGACCCGCATGTGGGGAAAATTATGCAGGGTCTTTCCTGCCGCGCCGTGACCTACGGCATCGGCTGCCCGGCGGATGTACGCGCCGACGCCGATTTTGCGCTGACCCGCGCGGGCGGGCGGCTGGGCGCGGCGTTTACCGTGGACGGCACACGGTACGCCGTGGGCATGCCCGGGGCGTTCAGCGTGTACAACGCGCTGGCTGCGCTGACGGCGGCGCGGGTGCTGGGCGCGGGTGAGGACGCGATCCATGCCGGGCTGGCCGGGGCCGTCGTGTGCGGGCGGGTCGAGCCGGTGCCGCTGGACGCGCCGTTCACGGTGGTCATCGACTACGCCCACAACGAGGCCGCCGCCGAGTGCCTGCTGCGCACGCTGCGGGCCTACCGCCCGACGCGGCTTGTCGCGGTGTTCGGCTGCGGCGGCGCGCGCAGCCGCCTGCGCCGGTTCGGCATGGGGTCGGTCTGCGCACGGCTGGCGGATTTCTGCATCATCACCGAGGATAACAGCCGCGGCGAGCCCGTGGAGCACATTTTAGCGGACATCCGCGCCGGGCTGCGCCTTGGCAACCCGGCCACGCCGTTTGCCGAGATACCGGACCGCAGGCAGGCGATCTATTACGCCCTCGACCACGCCCAGCCCGGGGATATTATCGCGATCTTAGGCAAGGGCCACGAGACAACGATAGAGCGCGGCGGAATCAAGGAACCGTTTGTGGAACGGGAGATCGTGGAGGAGTATTGGGGGCGGTGAATTTTTCTTTGCCTTCTCCCCTTGGGGGAGAAGGTGGCCCCGCAGGGCCGGACGAGGGGAGAGCTTGCCGCAGCAAGCCGTAAACACGCAATAATGGCAGGCTCGCCCCTCATCAGTCAGCGGGCGGGGCCGCTGACAGCTTCCCCCGCGGGGGAAGCCATTCTACCCGGAAGGTTTAACGTCAATGCGCACTTTCGGCATCAGAAGCGCCTGCAGGTTCCGCCTATAGGGGGCGGCGTCCCCGACGCCCCGCGGGAGGGATGAATCCCTCCCCTACACTCCCCGTTTATGGGAGCTTGTAGGGCGGCCAGCCCTCTGGCCGCCGCGGAGGGGGCAAGACCCCTCCCTACAAATCTGCCATGAAAGGGGTTGCAGCGGCAAAGCTGCGGGCCGGGCATGCCCGGCCCCTGCAGTACAGCAAAAGGCCGCGCCCATCCTGTATCGGGAAAGGCGCGGCCTGTTTGTATGCAGTTATACCAGCTTAAACAGCTGCCCGCTGAACGGGGCCAGGGTCAGCTTCAATTCACCCCCGCAGGCCTTGCCGACCAGCCGCTTCGGCTTCTCGGTCCGGCCGCCGAAGCACTGCCAGTCGGTGTCCAGCAGCTTCGTCAGCTTGCCCGCGCGGGGCAGGGTCAGCGTGTAGTCGGCCAGCTCCGTGTCGCCAAAGTTGAACGCCGCCAGCACCGCGCCGTCATGGCCGTCGCGCCAGATGGCACAGGCGTCCAGCTCGGGGTGGGCGCAGTCCAGCCACCGGAACGCCTCGGGGTCGTACTCGCGGCTCCAGAACGCCTCATTGGCAAGATACGCCTCATTCAGCGCCCTGCGATAGCGGTGGAAGTCGTCGTGGTTCGGGTACTTGAGCACCATCCAGTCCTGCTCGCGGCTCTCGTCAAATTCGCGCAGCTGCGCAAATTCGTTGCCCATAAAATCAAGCATCTTGCCCGGATGGATGGCCATGTACAGGTAGAGCGCCCGCGCTTGCGGGAACTTGCCCTCGTACTCGCCGTACATTTTTTGCACGATGGTCGCCTTGCCGTGGACGTTCTCATCGTGGCTGAACGGCAGGATGTAGTGCTCGTTCCAGGCGTACATCATCGAGAAGGTCAGCTTGCCCAGATTCTCGCGCCGCTCGTCGCTCGTCTTTTTAAAGTAGTCGAGGGTGTCGTTCATCCAGCCCAGGTCCCACTTGTAGTCAAAGCCCAGGCCGCCGTACTCGACAGGGGCCGTGACCTTCGGGAAGCTCGTAGAGTCCTCGGCGATCAGAATGGCCGTGGGGTGGCGCTGCTGCAAACCGGCGTTCATGCCCTTCAGGAATTCCAGCGTCGAGCCATTGACGCCGCGGTTCGGGTCGCCCTGCCAGTAGATCAGGCGAGACACGGCATCCATGCGCAGGCCGTCGGCGTGGAACACACGCAGCCAGTAGTCGGCGCAGGACTGGATAAAGCAGCGGATCTCACCGCGGGAGTGCATAAAGTTGCAGCTGCCCCACTCGCTCTGGCCCACCGCGGCGGCGGGGTACTCATACAGCGGCGTACCGTCAAATTCTTTTAAACCGTAGGCATCCACGGCAAAGTGGACCGGCACAAAGTCCAGGATAACGCCGATCCCCTGCTTGTGGCAGGCGTTGACAAACTCCACAAGCTCGTCCGGCGTGCCGTAGCGGCTGGTGGGCGCAAAAAAGCCGGTGGTCTGGTAGCCCCAGCTGCCGTCAAACGGGTGCTCGGCCAGGGGCATAAGCTCGATATGGGTGAAGCCGTTCTTCTTGCAGTAGGCAGGCAGCAGGTCGGCCAGCTCGGCGTAGGTGTACCAGCTGCCGTCCTCCTTCTGCCGCCAGCTGCCGGCGTGGACCTCGTAGATATTCAGCGGCTTATCAAAGCATTTTGTGCGTTCCTGCATCCATTTGTCATCGGAAAAGCTCTTGGGGGCATCGCTGACGATGCTGCGTCCGTCGGGGCGCAGCGTCATGGCCGTGCCGTAGGGGTCGCAGTGGGCCACGCTCTGGCCGTTCGCGCCGCGCACCCAATACTGGTACACCATCCCCGCCTGCACGCCGGGGGCGTCGCACTCCCACACGGCGGACTGGGTGCGGTGCAGATCAAAGGTACCGATCTCGGTCTCAACGGCAATATGCTGTGCGGACGGTGCCCACACCGCAAAATGCGTGCCGCCGAAATAGGTATGCGCACCGAAAAACTCATACGCATCAAAAGCGTGCCCGGTATAAAAATCCTGGATGTTCATGGTGAAAACTCCCGATTGTAAGGATGTAAAATGCCGCTCTCCTGTAGGGGTCGATGCTCGCATCGACCCGCGGGGCGCAGAGCACGCGGGTACGCGGCTTCCCCCTTGGGGGGAAGCTGTCAGCGGCCCCGACCGCTGACTGATGAGGGCGAACCTTCCGCTATTACCCGCCAGCGGGTCACTGCGGTAACTTTGCCCCTCATCCGCCCCTTCGGGCCACCTTCCCCCTCAGGGGAAGGCTTTTTCTCTAAAAAAATTGTACCACACCAACCGGGTGCGGTACAATTTACAATATTGAACACGGTGTCTAAAATTTAAATTTTCAGCAACACACGCGCGATGTTGAAGTAGATGAGCAGTGTTGTGGTATCGACAATGGTCGTGATAAGCGGCGACGCCATGACGGCGGGGTCAAAGTTGAGTTTTTCCGCAGCGACGGGCAGCAGGCCGCCGATGAGCTGGGACAGGATGACCGTGCAGATCAGCGTCAGGCAAACGACTGCCGCTACAGGGGGCGCGATGCCGTCCAGGAAGATCAGCTTGGCAAAGTTGCACAGCGCCAGCGTGCCGCCGCAGAGGATGGCAACGCGGAATTCACGCCACAAAATCTTCGGCAGGTCGTGCGGCTCAATATCACCGACGGCCATGCCGCGGATGATGGTGGAGGTACTCTGGCTGCCCGCGTTGCCGCCCGCGTCGGTCAGCATCGGGATGTAGGCGGTCAGCACGGTCACGGCGGCGAGGGCATCCTCATACCCGCGGATGACCAGGCTGGAGAAGGTGGACGAAATCATCAGGAACAACAGCCACGGCGCGCGGTTTTTATACAGTTCCCACATAGACTGTTTAAAATAAGGCTTGTCCGACGGGCCCATAGCGTTCATCTTGGCAATATCTTCGCTGGCCTCGTCCTGCATGATCGAGATAGCGTCGTCAATCGTGACGATACCGACCAGTCGTTTCTCGTTGTCCACAACGGGAATGGCCAGGTAGCCGTACTTCTCGAACATCTGGGAGACGTCCTCCTGGTCGGTGGTCGTGCTGACGCTGACGACATTGTCGTCCATCATGTCGCGGATCAGCTCGTTGTCGGGGTCCTTGGACAGGACCAGCGCGCGCAGCGAGACGACGCCGATGAGGGTGCGGTCACGGTCCGTGACGTAGCAGTTGTTGATGGTCTCCTTGTCAAAGCCGTTCTTGCGGATGGCCGCCATGGCCTGCGACACCGTCCAGTCGGGGCGCAGCTCCATCAGCTCGGTGGTCATCACGCCGCCGGCGGAGTCCTCGGGGTATTTGAGCAGTTCGTTGATCATGCGGCGGGTCGCGGGGTCTGCCTGCGCCAGAATACGCTTGACGACGTTGGCGGGCATTTCCTCGACCAGATCCGTCGCATCATCGACGAACAGGTCATCCACAACGGCCTTCAGCTCCTTATCGGTCAGGCCGTCGATAAGGCCCTGCTGGGTCTCGGGGGTAAGCTCGGCGAAAATCTCCGCCGCCAGATCCTTGGGACACAGGCGGAACAGCACGGGGAGCTTCTCGGGCGGGAGGTCCTCGAACACGGCGGCCAGATCGGGCGCGGGCAGGGTGGACATAACATCTCGCAGGCTCTGGTACTTTTTGGCATCGTCCAGGTTGGCCAGCATCGTGCGGAGGGTCAGGATCGCGGTATCAGACATAAAAAAGCTGCCTCCTTTTCAGGCGGCAGCCAGGCACATTTAATTTTAGGCAATGCAAAGCAGAGCAACACCGTGCGTTTATTTTTACGTACAGTTTGCTTTGGTTTGCCTGACAAAAAAGTGGTGGCTGCCGTTATTCAAGATACATCGGTACACAGGACTGGGACTGGGGGTATCCATTGTGACAACCACCTCACCTTTATTTGAATTTTTACTACACGGCGCTATTCGCACCTATAGTTACTTTACCATCTGGGAACGGATTAGTCAACGGTAAATTTCGGCAATTTGCAAAAAAATTGCCGACATTGGCAAGAAAGCCAATATCGGCAATCTATTTCAATCGCGCAGTTCCTTACGCAGAAAACTTCCGCAATTACAGATTCCGTCATTTCGGATTTGCTGAGTCACAGCACATTTTCTGAATTGCCAATATACGCAGTTGCTGCATCGCTCCTCTGTCATGGTATATTCTCCGTTTCACAGGCGGCTCGGCAGATTTTTGCCTCGCCCGCCGGGTCGATTTCCCAAATCATGAGTTTCCGTAGGTTACTCTGTTTTTCTGGCAGTGCAAGAGCCGAAAGACAGTTTCCCAAGATTTGTGCAAGTCTCCGATTCGACTCTTCGTCTTGTAGCGAAAACACCGCATCTCCCCAAATATGACTGTGCCATACGCCGATAATTTCCGGTGTATTCGTGTAGCGCCCTACCAAAGCCTCTGCCTTTGCTGTTTCCTCTGCACCATCCAGCACAAAGGACGCCACACCACTGCACTTTTCACAGTCCGGCACGGTTGCATCCACAATTCGATATTTTGAAGAATGTCGGTATCCCATAAACAATCCGCCAACCTCTCGGGAATTGTTTACTGCCGCAATGGCCGCCGCAATTTTTCGGATTGTTTTTTTAGAAATCGTAACTTGTGTGCTCACTGAATGCGCTCAAGCGTCGAGTTGCCGCACTGTTGGCAGGGTGTGCCATGCGCCACATTCCCCAGTACACGCAGCGGTCCGGGATAAATCCAACCGCACTTTGGGCACTTAAAGTAGTCACCGTTAAACGTAAGCGTAGGAATGACAATCTTTTTCTTTTCCATTTTCGTTTACCTCCCAAATTAGTTATACACCAAGATTTTCCCGAATAATACGGGAAAGGATACTGTAGTAATCATACTCTGCGGCAAGGGCGTTTTCGTCCAGTGTGGATACCGCGCTCAAAATATTCAATAACAAGTTGCTGCTCTGACGGCGTTCATCATCTGCATTTTTCTTGGCAATCAGTGGGCTTTTGCCACTGCGATAGACGCTGATTGTTGTCATATTCCCGGTTGTACGGGTTGCAAAGACAAATTTGAAATAATCGTCCGGGTGCTCACTGTTTTTCACGATCAAGCAATCCTGGTAATTTTTTTTGATAAGATTTCCTGTTTGGATTTGATCACGCTCATAGGTGACAGGCAGTCCGCTGGTAGCCAGGCCCGTGTCTGCCTTTGCAAGCAATGCCTGCACGTCATCAATCGTGTAACGCCCCGCCACCTGCACATGGGTCGGAATATCCTCCCACGCACCCAAGCCATCCGGGTTCATGTCAACATTTACATTGCCGTAAATCATCTTGTACCTCCTAAGCCGCAATTTTTATACAGAGTATCGAAATTTGCGAAGCAAATCCCGAACATCCTCATTATCCAGCGTGTATTTTGCAATTAATTGCTTTTGAATTTGCCGCAGTGCTTCTTTATCCTGCGTGTCATTGGCTGCCTCTATGGCCGATTTGTAGGAATAATAGTCTTTGTTTGTCATACTCTCCAAACCGAGCACCTCCCACAGTTTTTTCACCAAATCCAAAACAGATTTTGTATCTTTATTATAGTAAATATCTTTACTAAAGTCAAGTAGAATAATCCCTCTGTGTTACCATATTCTAATAGAAAATTGCGTTTTGCAAAGGGAAAATTTCTATGGACTACATCCGCCGTATGCGCGACTTGCGGGAGGACGCCGACCTGACTCAGGCACAAGTCGCCGCAAAACTTGGTACATCACAAACAATGTACGCCCGCTATGAGCGCGGCGCAAATGAACTGCCGATCCACCATCTTATTAAACTGTGCGAACTGTATCACGTTTCCAGCGATTATTTCTTAGGTCTGCGTGACACGCCGTGACTGCGTCCTCCATGGGGGCGCAGTTTTCTTTTATTCTTTTTATAACCAAACGGATATTACATAGACAAGATAGCACAAATCCATAGTATTGTCAATATAACCAATTAGTTATCGAGGAGCAATGCTATGGCTTACTATCCCCGTCTGCGGGACATGCGCGAGGACCACGACCTGACCCAGCAGAAACTTGCAGAATATCTTGGCATGCCTCAACCGCAGTATTTCCGCTACGAACAGGGCCTGCGGGACATTCCCACCGACATTTTGATTCAACTTGCCAAGTTGTACAATACAACCACGGATTATTTGTTAGGTCTGACGGAAGACCCGGTCATTCCCTGGCGGCCACGCGGGGCGTCGAGGACGCCGCCCCCTACGAATATACGGTAACACAAATAAAAAGCCGACTCCCGGCAACTGGCGGGTCGATGCAGGCATCGACCCCTACAGCTTGTCGGGAGTCGGCAGTTCTTTTATTTTACGGCAGGGCTTACGCCATCAGTTCCTTGACGGTGGCGGCCAGCTTCTCGTCCTTGCAGGCGGGGAAGAAGTTCTCGGCGAAGTGCTCACCGGCGAAGGCGCCCTTGACGAGGTCGCGGTCCAGATCCTTCAGGATGTCGGACAGGTCGCGGAAAGCAATGGCGCGCACGCCGTCCAGGATCTTCTTGTTGCGCTGCTCGGGGACAACGCGCTCCTTGGGGTAGCCCTGGCCGTGGCCGAAGCCGAACAGCTTCTCGAAGATGTACTCGAGGTTCAGCTCGCCGCCCCAGCCGAAGCCCTTGGCGAAGGGCAGGGCCACCGCGTTGCCATCGTTGACGTGGGCAAAGGTGTAAGCGT
>OJSF01001217.1_pt1 | contig 22123 bp, 25 predicted proteins | sample 1599411 | NCBI WGS metagenome assembly OJSF01 (sample SAMN04168658, study PRJEB22393) | human gut metagenome | biome: human gut microbiome; feature: stool | host: Homo sapiens | collected 2014-03-24 | reverse complement strand
TCTACCTCTGCCTGATAGGAATACATCTGCTTAATGTCTTAACTAAATGACATTGAGATAGTCTCCCCGCTGTTCATATGTACCGCCCATTTTTTCAAAGATGGATTTTTCCATTGTCGTTCCCTCCGTTATCGTATTTTTACTTTTTTCGTCTTTGCGTACATGACTTTCATCAGCAGTTCGTCCACACAGTCTGTATATCTTCCTCCGGCAATCAGCCTGTTGCGAAACCCAATCAGGGCATGGACGACAAGCTGCCTTTCTTCCTCGCTAAGATACAAGTGATACTTCTTCATTGCGTCTCCTTTCCTCTGGCTGACGGATATGTTCTTTTTTCGGGTGTTTCAGCACCTTTGCGGCAAATATCCGTTCCCCTATGTAACCGCCGAAGCGGTAACAGATTTTAATCATCTGTTCTGCCCCGGCATTGGTTTCCCTGCGGTCATAGACCTCGATCCGTTCCACAAGGAGATTGAGATTTTCAGCGGTAAGTTCCTGTATCCCCACATACTGCGCCATCAGTTCCGCCCACCTGACAGCGTTCTCCTGATTGTCCTTTACCTCCTGCATGGCGGCTTCTAACGCCTGTATCTGCCCTAAAAGCTGTTCCTGCTCGTTCTGGTACTTTTCCATCAGGCGGTGGAAGTTCTCATTGGAGATACGCCCCGATACGCTGTCCTCATACAGACGGTCAAACAGCCTTGTCACCTCGTCATAGCGTTTCTTTGCTGTTTTCAGCCTCTCGGCGCTGCTTTTTCCCTTGTTTCCCTCTGCTTTGGCGTTCATCTTTACCGCCAGGGCCACCGCTTTTTCCCTGTCCTCATAGGCAAGGCGGGCGTGATACTGAATATCCGCCAGCACCGCCTTATATAAATCATCATAGAAAATACGGTGGTCTGTGCAGGCTTTCGTATCATGGGCGTAAGCGGTACACACATAAATCCTGTGCCTTTTTCCCGTCCAGTAGCGCAGGCCCAACGCCTTTCCGCAGGTGCCGCACTTTACAAGCCCTGCAAAGGGGGATACAAAGTTATCGTTCGTATCCCTCCGGCGGCTCAAAATCTTTTCATTCGCCCCGTCAAACACCTCCTGCGTCACAAGGGGCGCGTGGGTATTTTCTACGACGATCCATTCCTCTTTCGGCACTTTTTTATAAGCGTTGACTTTAAAGATACTCTCGGTCTTGCACATGACGCAGTGCCCTAAATACAGGGGATTTGAAATAATGTTCCGTATGACGGTGTGTGACCATTCATACTTGTTCTCTGGATTTTCAAACCGCTTGGAGTAGTCCTTTTCACCCCGGCTGTACAGCCACCATGACGGGCAGGGCACTTGCTCCCTGCGGAACACAGCAGCGATTTTATGCGCTCCCATGCCTGCGTTGGCAAGTTCAAAGATCCGTTTTACAATCCACGCGGTTTCCGTATCCATCACCAGCCGGTTGTGGTTATACGGGGATTTGCGGTAGCCGATGGGGTTAAAGGCAGAACGGTACAGCCCCGCCTTTGCCCTTGCGCGGATAGAGGAACGGACTTTTCTGGAGTTATCCCTGCTGTAAAACTCGTTCATCACATTTTTCAGAGCCGCTATATCGTTGTTCTTGTTCGCAGTATCCACACCGTCATTGATCGCAATATACCGCACGTTCTTCATCGGGAAGTAAATCTCTGTGAAATGCCCAACCTTCAGATGGTCGCGCCCCAAACGGGATAAATCCTTTGTAATCACCACATCAATCTTTCCCGCCTCGATGTCATCAAGCATACGGTTAAAACTGGGGCGGTCAAAATTCAGACCGCTGTAACCGTCGTCCACATAGATTTCCGCCACCAGAAAGCCATGCTCCTTTGCATACTGTGTCAGCAGGGTTTTCTGCGTCTTAATGCTTTCGCTGTCTCCCTGAAGCATATCGTCTTTGGATAAGCGGCAGTATAAAGCTGCTCTTAATACCACCATTTAAATCGCCTCCTTTGTTTGGTTTCTGCCCTCATTGTATTGCGGTTGCTTTATAATCTCAAAGGTGCGGACAGAGCAGTTTCCTTTCTGTACCTCGCGGACTAACAGGGAAACAAAACATTCCCGCATATCTGCGCCGCCCGTATAAACCGCCTGCACAATGATTTTCGGACGCTCCATCGTCTTTGCCATAGGCGTATCCTCCCTTCAAAATTTCAATCTTCCAGTTCCTTTTTTAGAGCCGCCAGAAGGCTTTTCGCCTCCGCCTTTGTCAGCGTAATGCCCTTTCCGCATTTCTCTCGTTTGGGAGAGAAGCTGCGGATGTCATATTTCGGCTCGTTCCCGTTCCATGCAATCAGGTTAAGTTCTTTTGTATAGCCGCTGTCGCTTGTGGAGAGGACAGCGATTTCCTTTACGATTTCAAATTGAATGTCTTTCATCAAACCTCTTTCCTTTCTGCTTTACTTCCTCAAAAAGAAGATCAGCGGCTGTCGCGGTTTCGTTTCCTCTGCAATTCACGCTCCAGAAGGCGGAGAATCGTATCTACCATCTGTTTGGGCGTAGCGTCTCTGGGAAAATATTTCCGCAGCTTCTCCATGCCGATCTTCACCGTTTCCTTTTGGTTTGCCTTTTCCTCGGTCATAATGGCAAAGATGGCATCCATATCCAGCCGCCCACTCTGGTTCAACTTTTTCATGCGCTGCGCCTGTGAAAGAGAGGGGGTAGCGTCCTCGCTCTCCATCGTCATCAGAAGGTTTTCCTGCTCGTCCTTCTTCAAAAAAGACAGTTCCACCGCAGGGGTAAGGGCAATCTGCCCCTCGTCCACCATCTGCAACAGCGGCGGGATCAGTTCTGTCAGGCGGATAAATCGCTGTACGGTGGTCTTTCCTACGCCAAACCCCTGCGCTATATTTTCATCTGTCCGCAACTTCGTCCCAAGTTGGGACGAAGTTAAATCTGTGCGAAACCCCTGCCTTTTCATCGCCTCCAGCTTCATCTTGTAAGCGAAAGCCCTCTCGCTTGGCAGGATATTTTCCCTCTGGATATTGCTGTCCACAAGGGTGATAATCGCCCTGTCACGGTCTAAAGGCAAAACAAAAGCAGGGACGGTTTCTATCCCTGCAAGCTGTGAAGCACGGACACGCCGCTGTCCTGCGATGACCTCATATCCGTTCCCGTCCTCCTTCGGACGGGTAATGATGGGCGTTACTACGCCAAACTCTTTAATACTCTCTGCCAGTTCCGCAAGCTGCCCGTCCTCTGCTACACGAAACGGGTTATCGGGAAACGGGTGTAAATCTGCAATCTTCAATACCGTAAAATCCTGTTTTTTCAATGGCTTTCCTACCTTTCTCTTGACCTGTTTTTGTGCTGCCTCTGCAATTCCTCCAACACTTCGGGCGGGATTTTCTTAAGCAGGCGTTCCAACTGCTGGTTGGTGCGCTGCAATTCAAAAATCCTCTGGTTGGCTTTTCGTACCTTTTGTTCTTCCTCATATTTCGCCTCTTGGAGCCGCCCTGCATAATCCTCCTGACGGTCTATTTTTTCTTTGAGGCTGTCGATATAGGCGCTCTGTTTCCCGATCTCTCTTGAAAACCTCTCCGCCTCCGGCAGCCATGCAGAGAGCAGGGTGAGCGCCTTATCCCGCTTTTTCCCCACATTAAAGACGTTGATGTCCGACAAGGCTTTGACGATTTCCTCATACTGTTTATCCAGCTGCCCGCCCAATTTAAAGAGCCATGACGGGATATGCTTTCTCCCCGTAATCATAGAGGACTGCCCTCGTTCCAGTTCCTTCCACCGCGACGACATTCGCTCATGGTAGGCGGTCTGCCACTCGGAAAGTTTCTTCTGGTTGCCTAAAAAGTATTTGGCAGACAGCTTCCCCTCTGGTGTGACCGGCACAAAACAGAGGTGCATATGGGGTGTTTTCTCGTCCATATGGACGATGGCAGAGAGGATATTCCCTTTTCCCACACGTTCCGCGATAAAATCCAGCGCCCTTGTAAAATAGGCTTTCTGTTCCTCCGGCGGTAAGCGGTTCATAAATTCGGGAGAAGCGGTGATAAGGGTTTCCACCATCATCACACTGTCACGCCGCACCTTGCAGCCCGCCTCCTGTACCATGCGGTTAATCTCCTTTTTGTAGGTGTAGCGCGGCGGCTGGATAAGGTGATAATTGTATTTGGAGCGTTCCAGAGCAATATCAGGATTGCTTTTATACGCTTCTTTCTTCCGTTCATTGTGGCGTTCACAGGCAGCCACGGAGCCTGCCTTGCGTTTCTGAAAACGCAGAATTGCATAGGGCATAACATTGACCTCCTTCTTTCTTTTTTCGGCGGGTGTTCTTTGGGCGGTGACGGGGTGACGGTGGTGACAGTGATGACGGTGCTTTTGGGATACCCCCTAAAACTGTATGGCACTGTCACCGTCACCGCCTTTTCCGCAGCCGCAGGCGGCGGGGAAGCAGGGCGCAAGCCCTGCAAAAAGGGAGTCCAGAGGGAACGTCTGGCACACTGCCTTGCTTGCAAGGTGTAGTGTGTTACACCCTGTAAACGCAGGTCGGAAAAACCGGGGGCGGTTTTTCTGACCGCAGGGGTGGCTTGACGCGCCGAAAGAGGCGGGGAAAGCCCACGCCTGCACGCCGGCGTTTATGGGGTGTTCTCCCGAAGGGTGACAGGGGCGGGGGTATCCCAAACCTGCTGTCACCACCGTCACCCCTGTCACCCGCAGGGCAGGACTGGCCTGTTTCACTCTGCCGCAGCGTCAATGACAGACGCAGGGGGCGTTTCACTCCCACCGTCACCCGCCTGCCTGATGAGCGCAATCAGCCTGCCCTCTTTCTTCCTCGGTACTCATAACGGATATGGTGGTCTGTAAGAAACGGGGTGCGGTACTCGTTGAGCCACTTGGTAATGACCGTAGGCGGCGTGTCTGTTTCCTCCATCGCCTCCAGAAGTTCCGTCGCTGTGCCGCGCCAGTTCTCTTTATCCTGCATAAACGCCACCAGCCGAAAAAGAACAGGCGGTATGCTTTCCCTTGCAAGCTGTTCCTGCCCTTTTCGCTCCACCAGCTCCCAACTGCACGCACAGAAGCGCAGGACAAACTCCTGATACTAGATGTCCCTGCCCACACAGTAGAGCCTTGCTGTATCGGAAGCCCTCGTTTCCTTTTCCAAAACAAAGGTCGCATCTGCGCTCCCCGTCAGCCCTGTTGTTCCCGATACCTTGTTGAACACATCGCTGTCGTTCTGCTTGCGGATATGGTGGACAACTACCACTGCAAGGGAATGTCTTGTCCGCAAACTCCTTAATCTGGGAAATATCCCCGTAATCGCTGGCATAGGCGTTGTCCTTTGAGGCGGTACGTACCTTCTGCAAGGTATCAATCACAATGAGCCTGCTGTCGGGGTACTCCTTCAGATAGTCCTCCAACTGCACGATCAGCCCCGCCGTCAGCTTGCAGCTTGCCACCGCGAAGTGCAGGCGGCTGTCCGCCTCGTCCGTCAATCGGAAAAGCCTGTCCTGTATGCGGAAAAAGGTGTCCTCTAAACAGAGGTACAGCACATCGCCCTCCCTCGTTTCCATTTCCCAGAAGGGCAGCCCCGCCGACACGCATAAGCAGAGTTTCAGCATAAGCCAGCTTTTGCCGATTTTCTGTGAGCCGCAAAAAAGAATCAGCCCCGTGGGGAGCAGGCCTTCTACTACAAAACGGGGCTTGTCAAGCGGCTGATAGAGCAGGGCGTCTGCGTCCACCATGTTCAGCTTCTGCATGGGCGTCCTCCTTTCTCTTTCGTCTGGTTTTCTTTCTGTCCATAAGCACTTGACCTCCTTAAAATTTTTATATCCCTGCCGTAAGGACGGGGATATGTAGGCACAGCCAGTCCATACGGTTCCGCGCTTTCCCAAAGCGGCGTTGTCACTGCCCCTGCTGTGCATGAATGAAGCAGAGGGTGCGCTCGTATCATGGCGCACTGTCCTCTGCGGCAGGTATCCCTCCGGCGGCTGCTGTGAAGTTTTCAAGGTACAAAAAAGGCGGGAGATTTTACCCTCTCGCCTCGTAGCCTTTCAGGACAGCCGGTTTTGGACGCTGTGTTCTGATTTTTTGAAAAAGAAAAGCACCTGCATATATCCGCTTCTTTCTTGGATAGTTGCAAGTGCTTCACCAGCTAATCGGTATTCAGTTATATGTGTTCTCTAATGGAAGTTCGCCTCTGTAAAGCTGCCACAGGTCTTTACGATCCCGGCTGCAAAAAACAGTACCAAAAGTCCATATCCAATGGCAGTCAGCGCCCCGTTGATCCCGGTGATGACACTCCAGATCGTCCCGCCCTTAAAGGATTCCGGGCTTTGGGTAAGGAGCGTCCAGATTTCTGCCAGCTTCTCATTCCAGGTGTTCAGTGCAGAGTTTAGGTTCTGCACGATCCAGTTATCACTCAAACAGTCTCACCTCCTTTGCCGGGGCAGGAAGATGTCCTCCCTGCCCGCTTCTGTCTCTACCCACTACCCAACGATCAGGTCCAGGATCTCTTTTGCAAAGGTGATGATGACACCGCCTGCCAGCGTCAGAAACCCGTTGGCTCTCTGGCTGGGATCATGGCTCTTTAAGCTCAAACCTACCTGCACCACACCAAATCCCAGTAAGATCAAGCCGATGGCCCGGATCAGGGAGAAGATAAAGGTGGACAGGTTATTGATGACTGACAGGGGATCTCCGGCTGCAAGCACCGGGATACCACCTACCGTCATAGTAAGCACCAGCGCTGCATACGCGGCAAGGGTACGCTTTGGTCCTCTGCCCATAGGCATCGGTGCAGTAGCATGGTTTGCTGTCTGTCTCTTTGGCATTTCATTTCTTTTCTTCAATGGCATTCCTCCAATCAAAAAGACTGCTCCCTGCCGAGGATCTCCCCAGCCGAGAGCAGTTCATAATCATCCAGTCTCCTGGTATCAATGGTTACATCTTCATGGGACAGGGGAGCCTTCGCATAATCATAAGGCGGCGCCCCTCCATCCTCCGTATATTTCACATTCACATGTTTATGCAGATCATATTTCTCATCCAGAATGGGGCGTTCTCCACGCACCAGAAGCACTGCCTTCCGGTTATCCAAAAGGCGTACTTCATCGGGGGTCAAAAGTTCTTTGCCACAATGTCAAGTGATGAATTCAAATTACTTTGAGAATTTGGCACTTACGCATAAAGCAGCACGTGACAACGTTATGTGTTTGGATTATAATGATAGATGAAAATTGAATCATCATATCGCTCCATCCGCAAAGACGGAACATGGAATCGGGTGCAAGTCCCGGCGAGTCGATCACTGTGAAACTTTCCTGAGGGAAAGGTAAGTCAGATACGTGGGAGCGTATGGTGCTTCTGCCGGAACCGGAAGCACGTTTTTTAGGCGCAGGAAGCTGTGCTTTGTTGAGCGTGTCTGTTTGGATGCGCTTTTTTCTTACGGTTCCTATGTATAAAATAAATCCCTTTTTTGCAAGGAGTCTTTTCATGCGTAATCAGTATTGGGAAAATAAGCACTATGCTTATTTCTGCAACCGGGAATGTGAATATTTCCCCTGCCATAAGGGTGCCGACCCGGAAAATTTTAATTGCCTATTCTGCTATTGCCCTCTGTATGTATTGGGAGATCGCTGCGGCGGAAAGTTTGCCTACCTTCCCAACGGATACAAGGACTGCAGCCGCTGTCTGTTTCCCCATCTGCGGGAGAATTATGGTGTAATTACGGAACGCTATGGAGAAATCCTTGCGGCAATTCCATATCCAGATCAGGAGGATGACGAATGACCCTTTTACAACTGAAATACATTGTGACGGTTGCTGCGGCCGGAACGATCAGCGAGGCGGCAAAACAGCTTTATATCGCCCAGCCCAGCCTGACTTCCGCAATCAAGGAACTGGAAAATGAACTGGGAATTACTATTTTCAAACGTACCAATAAAGGCATCCTGCTTTCGGCGGAGGGAGAAGAATTTTTAGGATATGCCCGTCAAGTGATTGAACAGACAAATCTGATTGAAGAACGATACTTAGGGAAGACCCCTGTCAAGCATCAGTTCTGTGTGTCCACGCAGCATTATTCTTTTGCGGTAGAAGCATTTGTTGAGCTTTTGAAACAGTATGGCGGTGAAGAATACGACTTCCGCATCCGTGAAACGCAGACCTATGAGTTGATTGAAGATGTGGCAAAGCTGCGAAGCGAGGTGGGTGTGCTTTACCTTAATAGTTTCAATGAAGCTGTCCTGCGCAAGACCATGCGGGAAAATGATTTGAAATTTCATCGTTTATTTATCGCAAAGCCTCACGTTTTTGTCAGTACGTTCAGTCCTCTGGCAAAGAAGAAAATTGTTGAATTGGATGAGCTGGCAACCTATCCGAGATTGTCCTATGAGCAGGGAGAACACAATTCCTTCTACTTCTCTGAGGAAATTTTAAGTACGTTGGAAAGCAAGAAAGACATTATGGTTTCTGACCGGGCCACGCTGTTCAATCTCCTGATTGGTCTGAACGGGTACACCATTTGCAGCGGCGTTATCAACGAAGAACTAAATGGGAAAAATATTGTTGCTGTCCCCCTTGCTGTGGATGATTACATGGAAATCGGCTACATCACTCACAGCAAGGTCGGACCGGGTAAATTTGGAACTCTGTATATCGAAGCTCTGAAACGATATGCTTCCGCACAGGAATGACAGAACATAAAGTAGCGGTCTGCTATAGATTCAATCTATGGCAAACCGCTGCTTTTCCGTATTTTACAGAACCCTTTCCCGCAGGTATACTGAAAAAGAACGATCATACCCAAGGAGGACACATTATGGACTATTCAATTATTGGATTTCCGCGTATCGGGATCCACCGAGAATTAAAGTTCGCAACAGAAGCGTATTTTCGCAGCGAAATAGATGCCGATGAGTTGAAACGGGTTGTCTCTCAGCAGAGAATGGAGCAGTGGACACGCCAGAGGGACGCAGGTGCCGGCTTTATCCCGTCCAATGATTTTTCCCTTTATGACGGGATGCTGGACACCGCTTATATGCTGAACGCCATTCCAAGGCGGTATGCCGATCTGAGGCTTTCCGATATAGACACATACTTTGCCATGGCCCGTGGGTATCAGGGGGCGCAGGGAGATGTCAAAGCATTTACCATGAAAAAGTGGTTCAATACGAACTACCACTACATGGTACCAGAGCTGGATGATGATATGGAGTTGAAGCTCCGCTCAGATGCTTTTCTGGATGGCTTTCATCAGGCGCGTTCTCTGGGCATTCAGACAAAGCCCGTGGTCGCCGGACCGTTTACCTTTTTGAAGCTGGCCCGCTGTACCGGCAATAAATCCGCCACTGATTTTGTAGATGATATTCTGTTTGCCTATGCAGATATTTTGAAGCGGTGTGGAGAAAACGGCGTGGAATGGCTGCAAGTTGACGAGCCGTATCTGGTCATGGATTTAACAATGGGGGATGTTGCCCTTTTCCGCAAGCTGTACCAAACGCTGCTGGAACAAAAAGGCACAGTGAAGGTGCTGCTCCAAACTTATTTTGGCGATGTGCGGGATTGTTACCGGCAGCTATGTGAACTGCCCTTTGACGGCATTGGCCTTGACTTTGTGGAAGGAAAGCAGACCGCAGCACTTGTAGCAGCAAACGGTTTCCCGAAGGATAAAATCCTGTTTGCGGGACTTGTAAATGGGAAAAACATCTGGCGTACTAATTATAAAGACGTACTGGAGCGAATCGCCGGTTTGAAAAGCTGCTGTGACCACATTGTACTCAGTACATCCTGCTCCCTGCTCCATGTGCCGTATACTGTAAAGAATGAGCCGCAGCTTTCCACCGAAATTATCCGGCATTTTTCCTTTGCGTATGAAAAGCTGGATGAACTGCGTGAGCTTTGCTGCCTGGCTGAACTTGCAGACTATTCCTGTGACCGGCGCTATCTGCAAAATCAGGAACTGTTCCAAACCAGTGAGCTGAGAACCGACACAGAGGTACAGAAACAGGTTGCGGCACTTACTGAATCGGATTTTACCCGCAGGGTGCCCAGAAAGGAACGGCAGGCAACGCAGAAAGAACTGCTGAATCTCCCGCTGCTGCCCACGACAACGATTGGCTCTTTCCCGCAGACAAAGGAAGTCATGCAGAACCGAACAAAATTCCGAAAAGGCGAAATCAGCGAAGAAGAATACCGAAATAATGCAAAGGGATTCATCCGGGATTGCATCGCTTTACAGGAAAACATTGGTCTGGATGTCTTGGTGCATGGCGAATTTGAACGCAACGACATGGTGGAATTTTTTGGCGAAAATCTGTCTGGTTATGTGTTTACCATAGGCGGTTGGGTACAGTCTTACGGTACACGGGGCGTAAAGCCGCCGATTGTGTTCGGGGACGTCAAACGCAAGAAGTCCATTACTACCGATTATATCCGTTATGCCAATTCCCTGACGGATAAGGATGTGAAGGGAATGCTGACAGGACCAGTCACGATTTTGAACTGGTCGTTCCCCAGAGAAGATATTTCCACGCAGGAGATGATGTATCAGATCGGCCTTGCAATCCGGGAAGAGGTTCTGGAACTGGAAGCTGCAGGCGTCCGTATTATTCAGATTGACGAAGCCGCGCTCCGGGAAAAGCTGCCGCTCCGCCGCGCCGACTGGCATAGCGACTATCTGAACTTTGCGATCAAGGCATTCCGTCTCTGCCACGCAAAGGTAAAACCGGAAACGCAGATTCACACCCATATGTGCTACAGCGAGTTTGAGGACATTATCCCGGAAATCGACGCAATGGACGCCGATGTGATTACCTTTGAGGCGTCCCGTTCCAAACTTACGATTCTGGACAGCCTGATGGCGCATCATTTTGAAACGGAGGTGGGTCCCGGCGTCTACGACATCCATTCCCCCCGCATTCCGAGTGTAGAAGAAATTGAAGCCGCCCTCCGGCTGATGCTGGACAAGATCCCGGCAGATCATTTATGGGTCAACCCAGACTGCGGATTAAAAACCAGAGGGGAAACCGAAACCGTTGCCAGTTTGAAAAATATGGTCCAGGCGGCGAAAAATATAAGAAACGAATGCAAAGGAGACATTTGATATGAGTAATTTATACGCACCGTTCCGTTACGACTACGTGGGCAGCTTTCTTCGTCCGGCAGAACTGAAAAAGGCCCGCGCCGATTATGAAGCAGGAGCCATTACCGCCGATCAGCTCAAAGCTGTGGAGGATCAGTGCATTACCGAACTGGTGGCGAAGCAGAAAGCGGCCGGATACCATGTTATTACTGACGGCGAGTTCCGCCGCGCTACCTGGCATCTGGATTTTATGTGGGGATTCGACGGCGTCGGCCATAAGAAAACGAACACCGGCCTTCCCTTCCACGGAGAGGCGGCGATGATCGATGATACTTTTGTGACCGGCAGGATCGGATTGTCCGGTGAGCATCCCTTTGTGGATCATTTTCGGTATGTGAAGGCGCTGGAGGACGAAAAGACTATAGCAAAACAGACAATCCCCGCCCCTGCTCAGACGCTGGCACAATTCTGGATGCCCTTTGCCAGAAAACACACAGAGGCCTTTTACAGTTCTGCCAAGCCGCTGATGGACGACATTGCACAGGCTTACATTGCTGTACTGCATCAGCTGTACGATGCAGGCTGCAGGAATGTGCAGTTTGACGATTGCACATGGGGAATGCTGGCGGATAAAAATGGACAGGAAATGCACGCCGCAACGAAAGAAGGGCTTTTGGCCGTCCAGAATGCCTATAAAGATATTAACAACCAGGTGATTAACGGAGCGCCAGAGGGGATGAACATCACCACCCATGTCTGCAGGGGCAATTACCATTCAACTTATGCCAGCAGTGGCCCCTATGACTCCGTGGCCGACGTTTTGTTCGGCGAAGAAAATGTAAGTGCCTATTATCTGGAGTTTGATGATGAACGCTCCGGTGGCTTTGCGCCTCTTGCAAAAATCGGAAGCGGACAGAAAGTGGTTCTCGGACTGATTACCACAAAGCAGCCGCAGTTGGAGAATAAAGAGGCCGTGATTGCCCGAATCCATGAAGCTGCAAAGTACATCCCTCTTGACAGGTTGTATCTCAGCCCGCAGTGCGGTTTTGCTTCCTGCGAGATCGGCAATAAGCTGACTGAAGAAGAGCAATGGGCGAAACTGGCGCTGGTTAAAGAGATTGCTGAGGAAGTCTGGGGCTAAATTTTTCTGTAAAAATCGCGACGTCGGAGTTTTATTCATTCGACGCCGCGATTTAATTTGTTATTGAGAATCTTTATTATGCGGTGATTTCATAACCGATATATCTTCCCCGACCTGGTGACCTATATTCTTTATCTGCTTTTCAATGTCCCACAGATCTTTCTGTATCGTTTCTTCCTCGACGCTAATTTCCGGGTGTTCTTTCATTTCTTCTCTGATAAACATCAGGCAAAAACTGACCAATAGAAGCAGGCAGGAAAACCAGATCGTATGCGCTCCGAACAGAACAACAAATTGACCGCCGATTCCAGCGCCAACAGCAAATAGGAAAATGATTTCCCAATAGCGCAAAGCTTTCCCTAAAACATTTCTATCATGTGTTCTGATGTATGCAGAAAGTGCTTCCATGCCGCTACGCATATTTCCGATACACATGGTGCTGGCAAACGCGTAACCATTCACCTTTCGGAATGTCTGCACCTGCATAGCGCAGGAAAAAGATACCAGTGCATTAGCCAGCATATCAAGACTTTGCGGAAGAAAGCTTACCAAAAACAGCAGAATCATTTCCAGTAGCAGGACAATCTGCCTCCAGTGGATATTCTGCACATTCTGATATTTTCCCCGTATCTGCTCTGCAACAATGATGCCTATTGCAAATGCTGCCAACGGAACAAAGTAGTGTGCGCTCTGCAACCAATTACGCTCACAGATGTTTTGACTAAGTAATACGATATTCCCGGTCTGAGCATTGGCGAACACCTTGCCCCGGAACACATAGGTATAGGCATCTTGCAGGCCGCCTGATATTGACAAAAATGCGGCAGTTGGGAAAGATTCGGACATTTGTCCCTGATGCTGGCATTTTATAATTCCATGCAAATGTGTTCACTCCTTGATGTATAACTAAAGATACCTCTATGTATGTATTCTCAAAATAGCAGAAGCCTGACTATGTTTGGCATCCTGAAATACAATACATATCAACCATACCATCACAAAGAAGATGATCATCTTGATCGGTAATGCTGATATGAAAGTAAGCCATGTGCTTACCGCGCTTTATGATTTCAGCTTTTGCAAAGATTGTCCCTGACTGTACGTTATGCAGGAAATTGATATGTGCGCTTTGCGTTACATAATCTCTACCATCCATTCTGGCAAAAATTCCCGCCACGCAATCTGCCATTGCATATAACAATCCTCCATGTACGTGTCCATGAAGATTCATAGATTCGGCAACCAAGTTTACCTTTACCACACAGCAATCCGGGTCAACTTTGCATATTTGAATATGGTTATAAGACATAAAAGGATTGCCTTTTTCGTATGCAGAAAAATCCATATGGTATCACCTCTGTACCGGCAGTTCCTGATTACAGTAAAGGCAGCGGTACTTCCCAGAAGGAGACAGTTTGAAAATATGGTCGCATCCTGCCTCAATACTGGTAATACATCGTGGGTTTGTGCATTTAACCACATTTCGCAATATCTCTGGCATATCAGGCTGACATTTTCGCTCCACTACTCCGTCTTTGATATAGATTAGTGTAATTCGCCGATCCAGATAGCCTAAAATCTCCAGCCGCTCCGGAAGGTTTGAACCTTCGATCTTAATCAGATCTTTTGTTCCATATTTCTCACTGCGCACAGATTGCAGCAGCGCAACCGCCTGATGTTTGCTCTCCAGATGGAGCAGCCGGTAAATTTCCATACCGCGCCCAGCGGGGATATGGTCAATAACCACACCATTTTGAATGGGTTCTACCTTCAGCATTTTAACACCTTCTCTCCAGTCACAGGATCGGCAATTCCCAACAGAGCCATAATTAGTGCCATGCGAACATAAACGCCATTCTGCACCTGATCAAAATAAGCGGCACGGGGATCATCATCTACCGTCCGAGTAATTTCATCGACACGAGGCAGTGGATGCAACACAGGCATATCCGGCCTAGCCAATTTCATTTTTTCAGGGTCAAGCGTGTAGATGCTCTTTAGCCGAATGTAATCTTCCTCATTAAAAAAACGTTCTTTCTGCACTCTGGTCATATATAACACATCCAGCTTAGGGAGTGTGTCCTCCAAACTGCTGACCTCCCAATATAAGGAATTTGCCGGGTGCAATGTATCCTCCTTCAAATATTCGGGAATGCGAAGTTCCTCTGGCGAGATAAAATAAAACTGATTTCCTAAAAAACGAACAAGATTGTTGACCAAAGAATGCACTGTCCGGCCGAACTTCAGATCACCGCAAAAACCAACGGTCAGATGATCCAACCGTCCCATGCGCTGGCGAATCGTCAGCAAATCAATTAAAGTTTGTGTAGGATGATTATGGCCTCCGTCACCAGCATTTATGACAGGAACTTTGGAAAACATGGAAGCGCGAAGCGGAGCACCTTCTTTTGGGTGGCGCATAGCTATAATATTGGAATAGCAGCTGACTACGCGAGCTGTATCAGCAACCGTTTCTCCTTTGGTTGCACTGGACTGTTCTGCTCCGGAGAAGCCGAGCGTCTGCCCGCCCAGACTTAGCATGGCAGATTCAAAAGAAAGCCGGGTTCTCGTACTGGGTTCATAAAATAAGGTCGCCAGCTTTTTGCCGTCAGCCACATGCGCATACATCTCCGGAGCGGCGGCAATTCGATCAGCCAAATCCAGGACTGCCATCGTTTCATCGTCATTGAAATCGGTTGGTTCAATCAGGTGTCTCACAGCCATTCCCCCTTTATCAGATATTCTTCGCGCTTTGCGCCGACAGAGATAAACTGGATCTCGTGATCAAGTAATTTTTCCAGCGTTTTGATATAATTTTTTGCAGCATCCGGCAGTTCCTCCCAGCGACGGCAAGCGGAAATGTCCTGTTTCCAGCCGGGAATGAAGCTGATAACCGGTTGATATTCTTCCAGATTTTCCGTAGGAACAAAGGTGTCTGTTTCTTTGCCTTTGTACAAATATCCCGTAATGATGGGAATTTCCTGCATATAACTGAGTACGTCTAACTTAGTCAATGCGATTTTGTCAGCGCGTTGGCATTTTAGGCCGTACCGGCTTGCAACCGCATCAAATGGCCCAACCCGGCGTGGGCGGCCTGTTGCAGCGCCATATTCACCGCCGGCCTTGCGCAGGGATTCCTTCCATTCTTCAGGCATAGCGTTCTCGGCCACAAATGGGCCTGCACCAACGCACGTTGAATAAGCCTTTAACACACCGACCACATGGTCAGGCTGCACGCCAGGAATTCCCGCTCCAATCGGCCCATAGGCCGCAATCGTTGTAGAACTGGAAGTGTAGGGGAAAATGCCATAGTCAATATCACGCATAGCGCCAAGCTGCGCTTCCAAAACCATCTGTTTTCCTGACGATAACGCTGTATCCAAATAATTTCCGGTATCACAGATATAGGGTAAAAACTCCTTTGCCTGCTTCTGGCACCAGGCAAGCAGGGCCGGATAAGACATTGGCTCCTGATGATAGCAGCCTGCCAGTTCCAAATTTTTTGCTTCCAGCATGGTTTTTAGACGAACCTGTATATATGGCTCATCTAAATGAAGCAGATCACCTAAACGCAATGTTTTTTTGCGATACTTATCGCTGTAGGCATAAGCAATTCCCCTGCGAGTAGAGCCGAAAGCAACTCCGCTCTGCGCAAGACGTTCTTCCTCCAAATCATCTTGTATCCGATGCCACGGCATGGAGATGGTTGCACGAGCGGACAGTTTGAAATTTTGAGGTGTTACAGACACCCCTTTGCCGCGAATATCGGCAATTTCATTGGAGAGATGCTCTAAATCAACTACCATACCATCCGCAAGAACACACACCACATTGGGATGAAGAATCCCGGATGGTAGCAGATTCAGAATAAATTTTCCCTGTTTGGTTACGACCGTATGCCCGGCATTATTTCCCCCCTGGTAACGCACGACAATATCCGCCCGCTCTGCCAGCAGATCAATAACCCGTCCTTTCCCTTCATCCCCCCACTTGATACCTGTCACCGCAGTCAGCATTTTTCTGCCTCCCTTCTATTTCGGGCATTTACAGACGCCTGTATACGGGTAGGCAGCCCCAAAAGACGGATGAAGCCAGTAGCATCGGACTGCTGATAGCCCTCTCCTTCATTAAATGTGACAATATCCTCGCTATACAAAGAATATGGGGACCACACACCTGAATTGATAATGTTGCCCTTATATAACTTCAGACGTACTTTTCCGGTGACGGTCTGCTGCGTCTCTGTCACAAATGCAGACAACGCTTTGCGCAGCGGAGAAAACCACTGTCCGTCGTAAACCAACTCACCGAAGCAAATAGACAATTCCTTTTTCTTATGGGCAGTTTTTTTGTCCAATGTCAGTGTTTCTAATATCTCATGCGCTCTATACAGAATGGTTCCGCCCGGTGTCTCGTACACTCCTCGGCTTTTCATACCAACCAGACGGTTTTCCACCACATCGTACAGGCCAATACCATTACAGCCGCCAATCTCGTTTAGCTTAGAAATAATGTCTGATGATTTCATTGCCTTGCCGTTCAACTTAACAGGTACGCCTTTTTCAAAGTCCAGCTCCACATATGTAGGAGTATCCGGCGCTTTCAGTGGAGAAACGCTCATTTCCAGAAAACCTTCTTTTTCATACTGCGGCTCATTACCTGGATCCTCCAAATCCAATCCCTCATGAGAAAGATGCCAAAGATTTTTATCCTTTGAGTAATTGGTTTCTCGATTTATTTTCAAAGGAATATGATGGGCTTCGGCGTAATCAATCTCCTCATTGCGGCTTTGAATATCCCATTCCCGCCACGGTGTAATGATTTTCATTTCCGGCGCAAAGTGCATAATGGCCAGCTCAAATCGCACCTGATCGTTGCCCTTTCCGGTGCTGCCGTGGCAAACAGCATCCGCCCCCTCTGCCTTTGCAATTTCCATGACACGCTTAGCCAGAATAGGGCGGGCAAGGCTGGTTCCCAATAAATACCCTTCATAATCAGCTCCCGCCTGCATAGTAGGAATAACAAACTCATTAACAAACTCATCCGTTAAATCCTCGACATAAAGTTTGCTGGCTCCAGAAGCCACTGCTCGCTGTTTCAAATCATCCAATTCATCGTCTTGTCCAACATTTCCACAGACAGCGATCACTTCACAGTTGTCATAGTGTTCTTTCAGCCACGGGATAATAACGGAGGTATCCAGACCACCGGAATATGCCAGCACAACTTTTTTGATTTCACTCATACTAAAGCACTCCTTCACTTGTTTTTGGAACCAAAATCTATTATACTGGACAGGCAGGAATATGTAAAAAGTATTATTGATATAGTGATCATCAGCAATTAGCATATCAGAAAGAGGATGCCTGGATGGATGTCAACTTTGAATATTACAAGGTTTTTTATTATGTAGCCAAATACAAGAATTTCACAAAAGCGGCTCATGCACTGGGCAGCGGACAGCCCAACGTTACCCGCGCCATGAACTGCCTGGAGCAGCAAACGCACTGTACGTTATTTATACGCACCAATCGAGGTGTTCAACTGACCCCAGAAGGAGAAATGTTGTTCACTCATGTCGAAGCTGCCATTTCTCAGATACAAACAGCCGAAACCGAACTAAATGCGCACAGTGGTTTGGAGCATGGAAGTATTTCAATCGGAGCCAGCGAAACCGCATTGAATATCTACCTGCTGGATATATTGAAGCCCTTTCACATGAAGCATCCCGGTATTCGCTTGAAAATATATAACCATTCCACTCCGCAAGCCATCCGCTCTGTTAAAAACGGTGAAGTTGATTTTGCTGTTGTATCAACGCCGACCAACGTGGATACCTCTTTGAAGGAATTGCATTTGCGGCCCTTCCGTGAAATTCTTGTGGGCGGCAAAACTTTTACGGCACTGGGCAGCCAGGAGCTGACACTTGCCGAACTAAAAAATTATCCGTTGATTTGCCTCGGAAAAGAAACTATGACCTGGAATTTTTATCATAAATTGTTCCTGTCCCACGGGTTGGAGTTGATACCAGACACGGAAGCAGCTACCACAGATCAGATTTTACCTTTGGTAAAAGCGGAATTAGGGCTAGCTTTTCTTCCAGAACCAATGGCGAAGGAAGCACTTCAGCAACGTGAGATCGTCCAGATTCATCTGCGGGAAACAATCCCTGAACGTCAGATTTGTATGGTATATGACAGGAAACGTCCATTGAGCGCTGCTGCTCAAAATCTTAAAACCGGTATTTTGGAAACAATGGCCTTTTAGGATGCTATAAATAACACATACATTTTTATCTTTTCCAAATATCAAAAAGTCCTCCCCGGTACGGGGAGGGCTGTACTGTCTTTATGCTGCAATCTCCGGGATTTCCCCGACAAAGTTATAAACGATTTTGACTTTCTGCACCTTCTGTCCGTCCACCTTCTTGACCTCGCCAATCAGAATCCGGCTGATAAGCCGGTTCAGCATTGCCTCGTCCAGTTCCTCAATAGCGGAATAGCGCCGGATTTCCTTGATAAAGGTACGGACTTCGCTTTCCTGTGCGTCCGCCCGGCTCTGCATCATCGCCAGGTCATGCAGACGCTTCTGGTTGGATTCCTGCTCCTGTTCCAGCGCCGCCGTCAGTTTCATAAACCGCTGTTCGGTCAGGATGCCTTTTGCCTTATCCGTGTACAGGCTTAAAAACATCACATCAATTTCCTGATTCCGGGCTTCCAGCCGTTTCCGTTCCTTCTCGGTCTGAGAAGCGTCTACCAGATACCGGCGCTCCATCCGGCTGCTGAGGTGCTGATAGAACGCATCGGCGTCCTTCATGGCCTGCGCCGCCAGCTCCTGAATGTCTTTCAGCACCAGATTGTATAAATCTCTGGCCTCGATCTTGTGGCTGGAGCAGACCTTGCATCCCATGCGGTTATAAGTCTGGCAGATATAGTACGCCTTGTCAATCGGTTCCCGCATCTCGCCGGTGAACCGGTTCTTCCCGGTTCTGCCGACCTTTTCATACCGCACCTGCATGGACTTCCCGCAGGTAGCGCAGTAGACCAGCCCGTGGAACAGATTATAAAAGGGGCAGGCATTGCCTTTCATGATAGGTGGTTTGCGGTCAATGATAGCTTGTACCTGTTCCCATTCCTCCGGCGTCACAATCGCCTCATGGCAGCCCTCGATCACTTCCCACTGGTCACGGGGGATAATGTCATAAGTGTTGGAGCGGATGCCCTTCTGGTGTGTCCGAAAGACCAGATGTGCGCCCTTATAAAAGGGATTCCGCAGGATATGGCTGATCCTTGCGCCGCCCCAAGAGTAATAGTTGGCGTCAAACTCCGTATTGGCCTTGACATGGGTGATGGGGATTTTTTCTTCCATCAGCCGTTTGGAAATCCTCATGCAGCCCAGCCCGTCCAAGGCATAGTCATAGATTTTGCGGATGATCGGCGCTGTCTCCGGGTCAATAATGAGATGCCCTTTGTCCTCTGGGTCACGCATCAGGCCGAAGGGCGGCGTCCCTCCGCAGAATTTTCCCTGCCGGGAGCGGGTGGTAATGCCCGCCAGCACCTTTTTGGAAATATCCCGGCTGTACATATCGTTCAGGATATTCTTAAAAGGCGTAATGTCCATCTCCTGACGGGTCAGGCTGTCCACGCCGTCCGTGATGGCGATATAGCGCACATTGTGTTTGGGGAAAAAGATTTCGATATAGCTGCCAGCTTCGATATAATTCCTGCCGAGTCTGGATAGGTCTTTGGTGACCACGCAGCCGATTTTCCCCGCCTCAATGTCAGCGATCATGCGCTGGAACGAGGGACGATTGAAGTTGCGGCCCGTATAGCCGTCATCCACATAATACTCATACTGGAACATCCCATGCTTTTCTGCGAAATCCCGGAGCATGAGTTTCTGGTTGCTGATGCTCATACTCTCATTGTCGCCGCCGTCATCCAGAGAGATTCGGCAGTAGAGAGCGGTGATTTTCTCATAGACTTGTTTTTTCCTGCTCATAGCGTTCTCCTTCTATGAACAGGGACACGATACCATTATAGTACCATGTCCCTGTCCCTGAATCAACCGTTTTTACGCAGCTTTTTCTGCCATTTCCCGCTGATGCCGCCATTCCTCGAAGTGTTCGCAGGTCTGGCGCTCAATGAGCTGCTCAAAGACTTCCCGCATGGACTTCTCCCCGGAGAACTCCCGCACCACCACAAAACGGACTTTATTCTTCTGATTTTTGCTTTTTTCCATAGGCTACCTCCATAGAGAGACAGGCCGGACGGCAGCACCGGCAACGAAGTCCGGCAACGAACCTCTGAAAACCTGTAAACTACCGTCTGGCCTGTAAATCTTACTTTGTGAATTTTCTTGAAAAATCTCGTTGCTTTCGTTGCCGGAGATAAAGATAATGATTAAAATATCCCTTATTTACTGGTTTTTCCCGCATCCAGACAGGGAAATCCCCGGCAACGAACCCGGCAACCAAGCGGCAACCATCCCGGCAACTGACCGCCATTTTCAGGCGATCCACTCCTTCGGAAGTTCCAACTGGAGGCATTCTTCCTCGCTCAGTTCCACAAATCCATCTTCGTTGCCGGGCAGTTCGTTGCCGGAAACGTCCCGTTCCCAGCCCTTCTGCCTGCCATATCCGGCAAACATCCTCGGATTGGAGAACGGCTTCCAGCCCGTCACCACCGTGTTCATGATCTCGTTGATATTGTGAAGCTGCCACCGCTTCGGCTCGTCATAGGTGTGGCCCAGCGCCTCCTTGAAAAGCTGTTTGGAGCAGACCATGCTGCCGGTGTAGTGTTCCAGAAAGCCCTGTATCTGCCCGGCCTCCGTGTCCTCCGGCATGAAATCCTTCTGCACCTCCACAAGCTGCCGCTGGATGGACTTGTTGAATTTCATGGAATAGTGGCCGCTGCGGTAAATCGTCATGGCCTCCGCCCAGACCTGCAACAGGTAGGCTCTGGAAGCGTCCTCGTCCTCCAAAATGTGAACCTCCGCATTCTCCGGGTAAATCATGATGGGAAGGAAACGCCGGTTCCCGGCCCGGTCAAGGGGCAGGAAGTCCAGCGTGTTGGAAGAACCGCCGAACACACACTGCCGCAGCCGGTCTTTGGGCTGGGCCTCATAGGGTGTGCGGTAAGTTTCCTTCTGGCGGCTGATAAATGAACGGATTTCCTCAATGCTTTTGGCGCTGCTGGTAGCCAGCATCTCCGACATCTCGATGATCCAGTGTCCTTGCAGCTTCAAAAACACCCTGTCATCGTCCAGCTTTTTCAGGTCATCGGAGAACCACTCGTCCCGGATCGCCAGCAGGCGGAAGAAGCTGGACTTGCCAGCCCCTTGTCCGCCCACCAGACAGAGCATTTCCTCGTATTTGGAGCCGGGGGAAAACACCCGCCGGATGGCCCCCAGCAGGAAGTGCTTCAGCATTTCCTCCACATAGTCGCTGACTTCTGCACCTAAGAAGTGATGGAGACAGGAGCGGATGCGGGGCGTCCCGTCCCACACAAGGCCGTTTAATACATCCTGTATGGGATGGTAGCAGTTCTCATTCGCCACGATGGACAGGGCCGCCGTCATTTTCTTCTCGCTGGTCAGGCCGTAGTTCTGCTCAAAATAGAGAAGTAGATACTTCACATCCGTATCCGTCAGGGCGCTGGTGTTCCTGCGCCAGCCCAAATTCCGCACGATGTCTACCCGGTCAGTCAGGAGGTTCAGCCGTATGGCGTCCCGCAGCAGCGGGTCATGGCAGAACACCGTCCGGCAGTTGCCGATGGTGTTGGCGGGCTGGCCCTTCTCCGTGACAGAGAGGCTTTCCCGCACTTCGTCAACGCTCTGTTCCGGCGCTAAGGCTTCGGCTGCGCTCATGGCGGCCTGCCGGGTGGCTGGCGGTAAACTCTGATATTCGCTGCTCAATCTTCCTCACC
>OJSF01001164.1_pt1 | contig 22851 bp, 27 predicted proteins | sample 1599411 | NCBI WGS metagenome assembly OJSF01 (sample SAMN04168658, study PRJEB22393) | human gut metagenome | biome: human gut microbiome; feature: stool | host: Homo sapiens | collected 2014-03-24 | reverse complement strand
TGCAGACAGGAGTTGAAATCATTGACAAAGATTATTCATTGTGCTGACCTGCATCAATGCGACCCTGTGGCGGCATTATGAATATGGTCTGAAAATGCCCCGACAGGAGAATTTGGAAAAAATCGCACAAGCGTTAGATGTTCCGATGCAAATGCTGTTTCCTATCGACACCTGCACTCCGGTGGGAATTGCCACGTTGCTGCTGAATATGCAGCTGCAATTTGGCAGTATGGAAATCGTCGAGGTTGACGGAAGCGTCAGCTTGAAATTCCCCAAAAACGAATTTTCGAAAACCGCAACAGATACGCTCCATACAGTTAAGCAACTGCTGGACAAAATCACTTGGGATGATGGTGTTAATTTGACAGCAGAACGCTTTCTATGCAGCCGTTATGCGGTTCCTAGAGAAATGGGCGCAGAAATTAAAGAAAAACGTGAGCTATGGAAAGAAATTTTGGACGGACGTATGGACGAAAGTTCTATACCTGAAGGTGAAAGCTGGTTGTATCTGGAAGATACTGCAGGCTCTATAGAGGAAGCCACCTATCGCCTGAAAAATATGGCGCTGCTGGATTATATTACAGAATGTTATAAAACAAAAAAAGAAAGTTAATAAAACAATAAGCACCACCAAGTTAAACTTAGTGGTGCTTATTTGCTTTCTGCAGTTCAGACCGTTCTGGGCATCCCCGGCGCTTTTTATAACCTGTGTTTCAGTTCTTCTACAATGCTTACGCTGGCTGTGGAGCCGATGCGGGATACGCCCAGCTCGATCATGCGCAAAGCGGTATCCAAAGTGCGGATGCCGCCGGCCGCCTTGATCTTTACCTCGTCGCCGACGCATTTTTTCATCAGTGCCACATCCTCAAAGGTTGCGCCGCCGGTGCCAAAGCCCGTGGACGTCTTTATGAAATCCGGGCGGACCTCCCGCGCGATGGAACACAGTGCGCGCTTTTCCTCCTCGGTCAGGTAGCAGTTCTCAAAAATCACTTTCGAGATCACCCCTGCACCGCGGCATTCTTCTACAATGCCGGCCATCTCATGCTCAATAAAATCGTAGTTCTTCTCTTTCAGCTGCGTAATATTGATAACATAATCGATCTCATCCGCGCCATTGGCAATCGCATCTACGGTTTCGTATTTCTTGACCTTGGGCGTACTCTGCCCCAGGGGGAAACCAACCGCCGCGCCCACATGGACCGATGTTCCCGCCAGCAGATCCTTGCACAGGGAAACGGGAGCCGGATTGATCGCCACCATGGCAAAGCCGTACTCGCGAGCCTCTGCACAGAGCTTTTCAAAATCACTGCGCTGCGCATAGGCGCGCAGCTGGGTATGGTCAAAATAAGCTGCCAGTTCGGCAGGCGTAATAGGATTCATAACAAAACCTTCCTTTCTTTTCGTGTGCGGCAGAAATCTTTACAAAAACGATGCTGTTTTACCGGGGTCAACGAAGCCTTCGCCGTAGACCTCGCCGGTTTCCGTCACCATGACCATACAGCCGGGGTCTATGCGGTAGGCAGCCATCCGGATGCGGTACACCTGCGGTCTGGCACAGACGCAGAGCAGCATCTGCCGTTCCGTACCGGTGTATGTGCCCACCGCTTTGACCATCGTTGAGCCGCGCTCGCATTGGCGGGAAATTTCGTCCGCAATTTCCTGCCCCTTGGTAGTGATGATCGTCAGCATTTTGCCGGCATTGCTGCCGTACATAATTTTGTCGATAACCAGCGAGGTAACCGCCGTTGTGACAAGACCGTACAAAACGGCATCGACAGAGCCAAACACAGGCCAACCTAACAGGATGACCACAAGGTCTATCGCACCGGTCACAACACCGACCGACAGATGCGGGCGCAGCACTTTGATCGACATCGTCAAGAAATCGGTGCCGCCGCTGGACGATCCCCGCATATACAAAAGCGCCAATGCGCCGCCCCATGTGATACCCGCAAACAGGGCCGCCAGCAACGGATCGCCGCCGTAGCCGGGCTGGTCTGCAAAGGCAACATCCTGAAAAAAGGTACACCACAGCATACTGATGACGGTTTTCCCCAGAAAGGCGCGTCCCACAAAGCGGAAACCAAGCAGAACCAGGGGCACATTCAGCACCAGCGTTGTGATGCCGATGGGGAACCCCCACAGATAGTTGCCCAGCAAGGCAAGACCCGACAGCCCGCCGGGTGCAAAGTCCGCGCCCTTGGCAAAATAACAGATGCTCAGGGCGTACAGAAACCCCGCAACCAAGTTATACAGCTGATCCGTTACCAGGGTCTGCGCTTTTTCTTTCATAATAGAACACTGCCCCCTTTTTTGGAAAACGAGGAGCTTCTCTTGCGGGAAAGCGCTCCTCGTTGTGTGGTTACTCAATCAGTTTTAATCTTCGGAGTGCATGGGCGATGCCGTCATTTTCCACGGTGTCTGTGACCATATCGGCACAGGCGCGCACCTGCGGCAGAGCATTACCCATTGCCACGCCGATACCGGCCAGCTGCAGCATTTCCAAATCGTTTTCGGCATCTCCAAAGGCAATGGTTTCCTCTGTGGTGATACCGATTGCCGCACACAGGGCACGGATGCCGTTTTCCTTGCCGCCGGTTCGGCTCATCAGATCCACCACAGCATCTCCCCAGCGCTTTGTCCGGCAATGGGGCATCTGCCGCAGCAGTTCTTCTTCCTCCTCCTCGTTCACGAAGGGGATGACCTGATATATGCGGCGGGTTTCCAAATCGGAGATGTCACGCACAGCCGGCACGGCGGTGCCGATTTTGGCCTGCTCAATCTCCATGCGGGCGTTCACGCAGTTGGCGTACATCCTGTCTTTTTCAAGAAAAATGCAGCTGCAGTTCTTTTTTTGTAAAAACTGCTTCAAGGCTGACAGGTCCCCGGCAGGAATGGGCGTTTCCCGCACGATCTGACCCTGCAGCTCACAGAGCTGGCCGTTCATATAAACAGCACCGTCAACCGTGATTCCGGGCAGCATGTTTTCTTCCGCGATTTCCAGCGCATGGCGGCCGGTACACAGAAACACCTGCACACCGCTGCGCTGTAAAGCCTGCAGTGCCGGGGCTACACTGGGCGGCATCCGATGCCCGCCCACGGTAATCAGGGTGCCGTCCACATCAAAGAAAGCTGCGCGTATCCTTTTTCCGCCGCACGCCGCCAGCGCAGGCAGCTCGGCAAGGCTGTCGATATGCAGCTGCGCCGCCCGCTGGTCAAACGGGAATCTTTCGTCCCGCAGGGCAGCCACAACGCCGCCCGCCGCCGTACCTGCCTGCACACCGTAGGTGGAGTCCTCCACGATCAGACATTCCTCCGGCTTGCGCCCCAGCTTGTCCATGGTGAAACGGTAAATTTCAGGATCCGGCTTGCTGCGGGTAAATTCGTGACCGCTGACGATGCAGTCAAACAGTTTCCGAATCCCGCATTGTGTCAGGACCTGCTCAATACATTCCCGGCTGCTGCTGCTTGCAAGAGCCACCTGCAGCCCCATCTGCTTTAATTCATGCAGCAGCGGGCGAACCTCTTTGCGCAGGATATCCGGGTAATACACCTGGCAGCCGGCGTTCATGGCGTCCATTTCCTGCCGGAATGCGGCATCGTCGGTACGGCGGCAAAGCTTGGCCATAAAGGGCATATATTCCTGCCCGGAAATGCCCACCAACGGGTACATACTTTCCAGGGTGATCCACGGGTAGGACGGTTTCAGGTGCGTATACTGATGGTGCAGGTAGACCGGTTCACTGTCGATCAGCACGCCGTCCATATCAAAGATGACTGCCTTGATCGGCTTCATGGCGTTTCTCCCTTCAGATACCGTCCTCGTCCTCCTGCGGCTGGGCGGGAACCTCCAGCACAAACTTGCCGATGTTTTCGTGCCCGGTCTGCATAATGTCGGCGGCCAGTGCATCCACATCGGGGCATTCGTCACCGGTGATGTTGCGCATGCACAGATCCATCAGCATACTGCTGTTCAGCCCGGAGATCACACGCACCTTGGGGCGGGTCATCGAAAGCCCCGCTGCGCGGTTGTACGGCGTACCGCCGGCAATGTCTGCCAGCACCAGAACAGCCTCGCAGTCTGCATAGCTGTCGATTGCCTCTGCCAGCTGCTTTTCAAACACTTCCACATCCATGCCGTCGGCAAAATCCACGGCCTTTAGTTCCGCATCACTGCCTGCCAGCATTTTTACATTGGCAGCCATACCGGCGGCAAAGCCGCCATGCCCGGTTACAACTACACCTACCATAGCAAACTATACTCCTTTAGCAAGACCGGGCGCACAGACCCGGCTTATTGGTTGACAACTTCAAATTCAAATTTCTGGGTAACGCCGTCCAGATACTCTTTACTGAGGTCGATCGGACGGTCGTTTTGGTCCATGACCACGTTTTCGACATACAGCACGGGGGAACCGCGGTGTACGCCGAACAGGTTGGCAAACTCGACGTTGGCGGTCTGCGCCATCAGCACACGGCGCGATTTGATGATCCTCTCGTGGTAAACGGTTTCAAAGACATCGTACAGCGAGCGCTGGGCAAAGTCGTAGGCATCAATGCCGGGAAACACGGATTCCGGCACATAGTTTTCCACGAGAACAAAGGGCTTTCCGCTGACATAGCGCATACGCACAAGATGATAGCAGCGATCCCCGCGTTCCAGCTTGAGCCGTGCAAAAAGCTCCGGGGTATAGCTTACCCACTCTGCACGCAGCACCTCGGTGCGGTGTTCCAGGTTCAAAACCCCCATCTCGGCGGCAAAGCTCAGCTGCTTGTTCAGGAAGCGACCACGGGTATCGGGGCTGCGCACAAAGGTGCCACGGCCCCGCATGCGTTCCACAAAGCCTTCTTCGATCAGCATATTGTAAGCCTGCCGCGCAACGGGGCGTGAAATGCCGAACTGGGCGCACAACTCCTCCTCCGTCGGCAATTTGGTCCCTGCCGACAGTTTCCCGCTGGTGATAGCCTCCAGCAACGCCTTACGCAGCTGCTTGTACAGAGGGACTGCGCTGATTTTGTCAAGCTGTATTCCGTTCAGTTCGATCATAATAGGAAATCTCCTTTTTGTTATTCAATGCTGTCCCGGGAGATTTCCGCTTTACAGCCAAAGCCGCCCTGTGCCATACAGTTGCGTGCCGAGACCTGCTGCCCGGCAGCCAGTGCTGCCAGAAGCGCCTGCTCCGGCATGGGCTTTGCTTTTTGCCACCCCGCAGTATACAGCGAGCAGAGGAATGCAGCAAGGAAAGAATCTCCTGCCCCCATTGTATCACTTGCCTCTACCATTTGGGTAGTCTTTTCCACGATTTTTCCTTGTACGGACAACATTTGCCCGGCAGCACCCATTGTAGCCAGCACATGCACCACGCCGCGACGATGCAGCGGCGCGCACAATTCCGCAAAAGCAGCCTTGTCCATCGGCTTGCAGGAAAGCATCGCCAGATCTATACCGTGGCAAACCTCGTCATAGTAGGCATCGGTGCGGTACTTTTCCTTTTCGCCGAAGTCATAGGCGAACACAGCGGGCAGCGCCTGCACAGCCGCCATCTGTTCGGGCATTTTGGCGTTGCAGCTGCTGACGATCAGATCGGCGGTTTTCAGCTCGTCCAGCTCCTGCGCACCGATCTGCAGCGGGCCGGTCCAGCTTTCCCCGGTGATGACCTCGATAAAGCTGCGCTCCCCGTTGACCACATCATAGCTGCACACCTTGGTGGTACGCCCTTGCAAAACGGGGCAATGGCTGATGTCCACGCCGTTTTCCCGGAGTGCTTTCTCCACAATATGTGCCATCTTGTCATCGCCGAGGGAGCCGAGATACTCGGCCTGTGCCCCCAGCCGCGCAGCATGAACTGCAACGTTTACCGCATTGCCGCCGGGGAAGCACTCCTGTGTATTGTGGTAATAGTCTATTACGTTATCCCCTAATGCAATCAGTTTCATACTCAATAGCTCTCTTTTCTGTAATAGCGGCGGATATCCAGAGAATGATCCGTGATGACCTCAATGTTCTTGCTGATGCGCTGCAGAACAGCCGCCATGACAACGGGGCTGAGCAGCGGGCGGAACTCATCGCTGATGCCGGGCAGTGCATACTCCTTCGTGTCAAAGCAGGTCAGCTTTTTGGTATGGCGGGCGGCAAACGCCTTTACGCGCTCGTCCTGTGCACGGGTGGGTCCCTCGGTCAGCAGCAGCGTGGTGCAGACATCGTCCTCCAGCAGCTCCAGTGTGCCGTGGAAGAATTCCGGGCTGGAAACGCTCTTGGTGCGGATCCACTGGCTTTCCTCCAGCACGCACATGCTGTAACTGTACGCAGTGGGCCACAGGTCGCCGCTGCCGATCCAGATGTTATACGGTTCCTTGCAGTAATCCTGCGCATATTTCAAGCACTTGGCATCCGCCTGCTTGCGTACCTGTGCCAGCGCAAAGGCAAGGTTCTTCAGCTCATCCGCAAAGCGGGGGTAGGCATCAAAGTTACCGCTGCGGTACAGGATGCGGCCGATCAGGAGGTAGAACACCAGCTCCTGCGGGCGGCCCTCGCCGTAGACGATGGTGTCATCGCAGATGGATTCCAGCGTGGAGTTTTCCTTGCCGACGGCGGCAAACAGGCGCACGCCCTGCTCTTTCAGCCAGTTGGCTGCCTTTACGGTCTCGGCGGTATCGCCGGACTTCGAGGTAAGGAACGCCACGGTCTTATCGGTGATGCGGTTGCAGTCACCGGTCATCAGGTTGGCGGACAGGACATTTTCGACCGGCAGGCGGGACATGTGGCGGATATAGAAGGCGAACGGATCCAGCATCGCCTGAGAACCGCCGCTGCTGGTGAACAGCAGCAGGTCAAACCCGTTATCCACAATCGAATCCGCGATTGCCTCGATCTTGGCGCGCTGGTCGTAGATCTTGGCGCCGTTGGCAATGATCTGATTTTCGTCAAAGTTTACCATGCTCATAAGTACAATAGCCTCCATTTGTAATTTTGTTATGACAATATGGTTTGTAAAAAATGCGGCTCGCGGGGGAATGCTGAACCGGCGCGAGCCGCCGCAGTAAAACTTACATAATGCCCAGGAAGGACAGTGCAACCGACAAAGCAATGACCAACAGGATCAGCTTCATGGTGTTGACATTTTTCTTCTTGAACAGCCAGTAGAGCAGGAACACAAAGCCCAGCGGCAGAATGTTGGGCATGATGGAGTCAAAGATGCCCTGCACGGAAACACTGGAAATGACAAGCGTTTCGGGGAAAGCAAAGGATACATAGCTGGGGATCAATCCGCCAACGACCATAACGCCCAGAATACCGGCAGCCTTGCTGATATAAGCGGCGTTATCACCGATGAACTTGATGGAGTTGACACCGGCATTATAGCCCAGACGCACGAACCAGATGCGGCTGAAGATAGCGGTCAATGCCCAGAACAGAATGTAGAAGATGGGACCCAGAACATTGTTCTGCGATGCCAGAGAGCAGCAGATGGAAGCGATGATGGGCATGGCGGTGTACCACCAGATGGCGTCGCCCAAACCTGCCAGAGGTCCGAACAGACCGGTTTTCAGGCTGTGGATCATTGTGCGATCCTGACCGGCCTCCTCCATGGAGACGATCAGGCCCTGCAGGATAGCAGCCATGTGCGGCTCGGTGTTGATGAAGTCGAGGTTGTTTTTCAGCGCGGCGGCCATTTCCTCGTTGTTGTCGCCGTGGATCTTGCGGAAGCACTTGGTCATGCCGTAGCAGAAGCCTACGGCCTGCATACGCTCAAAGCTGAAGCAGCACTGTTCCGCCATAGAACGGACGGCCATTTCGTTGAGGTCTTTTTTGGTAATTTTATTAGATGCCATCTTCAAAATCTCCTTCCTGGGCGGCAGTTGCAGCGGATGCAGCCGTCAGCTTGGCAGTCTCCATATCGCGGGTGAAATTGACATAGGCGATGCAGCCCGCAATAACAGCAATGGGCAGGATGTTCTGGCAGTTGGTAATGACCATAATGACAAAACCGGCAAGCAGATAGGCTGCGTTTTCCTTCTTGAGCATAACGACCAGCAGCAGGGCAAGACCGACAGCCGGCATCAGACCACCGGCAACTTCAAAGCCGTGGACAAGCCATTCCGGGAAGGCTGCCACAAAAGCGGAAATACCGCTCTGCAATGCGTAGGTGGACAGGAACGCGGCAAGGGCAAACATGGCGGCATACAGGATCCAGCCGGTATACATTACTTTGGCAATGCCTTTTTCGTCACCGGCGGCAGCGCATTTGTCAACCTTCGGCAGGAAGCCGGCGTAGAAGGTGTTGGTGCCGGTGTTGATCCACTGACCGATCAGTGCGAACGGAACGGCAAGACCCAGCGCCGTGTTGACATCGCAGCCGGTGGTGTACGCCAGCACGGTGGTCATCAGACCGGCAAACAGGGGATCCGGCGGCACGGTGCCGCCAACGGTCAGCAGACCCAGGTAGGAAAGCTCCGCAACGGCACCTGCCTGCATACCGAGGCGTACATCACCGAGGATGATGCCCGTGAAAAACGCTACGACCAGCGGGCGGAACCACATAAAGGTTTCCATGTGTTTGTCGAATGCGCAGATAAAAACGAGCAGCGCAATCAGCAAACCTTGCACGAGTGTGATTTGCATAGATTTTCTCTCCTCTTTATAAAATATATTTTTTGCTCTGCAGCCCTTCTGCAGAGCCGGAACCTTGGGTTACTTTTCAAAGTCCAGCTTGTGGTCGCCGGGTGCGATCTGAATGTAGACATCCACACCCTTGGCACGGATGGCGCGAAGGTCGTCCTTATCCTTCTCGTCCATATAAACGTGCACATCGCCGGTCACTTCCTTGCCGGGGCCGACGTGCATATTGCCGATGCACAGTTTATCAATGGGTACGCCGCCCTCCACCAGCTTACGGGCGCTCTGCGGGTTGCGCACGACCAGGAAGATGTGCTGGCTGGCGGATGCCTTGTGAATGACTGCAATGGTCTTGTCCAGCGTAAAGAACCGGATGCCGCAGCCGGAACTTTTTGCGGTGGCAGTCATCAGGCTTTGCTGCAGCGGGTCGGCAGCGGCCAGATCATCCGCAACAACAATAAGGTTGACACCTTGTAAGGCGGTGGTCCACGCCACACCGACCTGTCCATGCACTAAGCGATTGTCGATTCTTGTCATCAAAATGTCAGGCATAAGTTTTTCCTCCTTGTAAGATGCTGCAAAGATTTTTAGATTTTTTCTTAATTTTCAGAAAATTTTTCTAAAATCTTTGTAATATTGTAATGACAATATACCAAAGTTGTGGTATAATGTCAATAGAGTTCGGGGACTTCCCGAAGATTTTAACGTTTTACACAAAGTGAGCGTTAAAAAATTAGACAAAATGTGAAGGAGACTGCTTTATGGAACACAAAAAGACTATGCTGGACTACATTGCCGACTGCCCGGAGTTTATCCGCAACAATGTCGCCGACAGCGCCGCGCTGACAAAGCCCCTTGTGGATGAGTATGTAAGCGGCGGCTACAAGAACATCTGGATCGTTGCGTGCGGTTCTTCCTCCAACGGTTCGCTCTGCGCGCGGCAGTTTATCCGCCGCCACCTGAAGTGCGAGGTCAAGATCGTCACCCCGTTTCATTTTGTATCCAGCGAGAATGATTTCAGCGAGACCGATATGGTCGTTGTCGTCAGCCAAAGCGGCTACAGCCTGAACGCGCTGGACGCCATCAAGGTCATTGAGGCAAAGGGCCGCCGCTGCATCGGCCTGACCGGCGATGTCAACAGCGATCTGGGCAAGGTGTGCGATGTTGTCGCCAACTACGGTGTCGGGCGCGAAACAGTCGCTTATGTCACCCGCGGTGTCACCACGCTGGCTCTTTTCTTTATGCTGTTTGCCGTGGAGGCTGCTGTCCGTCTGGGTATCAAGACCGCTGCCGAGGGCGAGGCTGTCAAGCAGCAGCTGCTGAAAGCCGCCGACATCAACGCCGCCGTACAGGCACAGACTCCTTCCTTTATTAAAGAGCACTACCGTCAGCTGTCCGGCATGACCAACGCCTATGTCTGCGGCGTGGGTGCAAACCTCGGCACCGCAAGCGAGGGCGCACTGAAATTCGGCGAGACCGTCAGCATCCCCACCGCTGCCTATGAGGTCGAGGAGTACATCCACGGTCCCAACATCCAGATGACCCCCCGCTACAGCGTATTTCTGATTGACGGCGGCGAGGGCACGGAGCGCATCCACCGCATCTTTGAGGGTACCAAAATTGTGACGGATAACGCCTTCCTGCTGACGCGCTGCGCCGATTACAAGGACGAGCACAATGTTATGTATGTGCCTATGGATGTGCCGGAGGAAATCACCCCGCTGTGCTGGCTGCCCTTCTTCCAGATGACGGCCTGCCGCCTGACGGATGATCTGGACCGCTGGAACAAGCATCCGCTGCAGCGCGCGATGGAAAAGTTTGTTTCCTCCAAGAGCGCCAACTATGTCAACAGCCCCTTCAGTGAAGACACGCCGGGCCGCGCGTAAGAACGATGGCGTGGATATCTGCTGTATTTTTCTGTCTGGGTGCTGCGGACACCTTGCTGGGTGATCGGCTGGGGTTGGGCAGTGCCTTCCGCCAGGGCTTTGCCGCCGTTGTGGATCTGCTGCTGCTTATGACCGGTTTTATGGCGCTGGCACCCTGGCTTGGGACCCATCTGGCGCCTGTTATCACGCCGGTGTTTTCCGCCGTGGGGTGTGACCCTTCCCTGTTTCCGTTGCCTGTTCGTTCAGATCAGCAAGGTAAGTATGCAGTTCGCCGGATAAACAGAGGGCAGAGAACCTTGCAGGGCGGTACTGCTCCAAATATGTCCTGTGCAGTCTGCCCCACATACCGATAGGGCGGTGTTCCTCCGGTAGCTTCAAGTCCGGCACATAGTAATCACCCACAAGAACATAGTCCAGACCGTTGCTTTCGTCATGGATTCGTAGTTTCAATTCTGTCATGCTATTTTTTCTCCTTTCACTTTTTGCCGATTTGATTTGCTTGTGGCGTTCTGTTCAACACACACATTGCTATCAGAGCTTTTTTCTTCTGCTATACGCTCATGCTCCGCAAATTCTTTTGATTTCTCACGAATCTTTTTCATATACTTACGATTGGATTCTCGTTTTCTGCGAAGTCGTTCCGCCTCTTTTTCAGCAGCAATCCTTTCTTCCTCGGTTGGTTCATGCTGCTCCACAGGTACTTGAAATTGCCCGACATAGTTAAGATATATCTCCACCTCTGTGGTGCGGTCTGCACCTTTTCCTTGTGGCTCGTGAACCAGTATTTTGTCGATAAATTCATTTATCATGGCAGGAGTAAGTTCTGTAATGTTCTCATACTTTTTAACCAGCTTTAGAAAACGCTCCACATTATTTTGACCGCCTATAATCCGTTGCATATCAGCGGTGTCAGTCTCAATAATCTTGTTCAGCTCGTTCTGCTCATTTTCATAATCAGTAAGCATACTCTGAAAAAGTCTGTCCGGCAATCTTCCAATCACATTATCTTCATAGATTTTCCTGATAAGCATATCCAGTTCGTGAACTCGCTTCTGATTTCTTTCAATGCGGTTTTTTACAGTTTCAGAAACAGCAATATCTTTCATCGCCGATTCTTCTTGCAGAGAATAAACAAACTCCCGCTCATTCAAAGAAACATAATGGCAAGTCTCCTGTATGGTTTTCAGAATGATGCTTTTAAGTGCTTTTGTTGAAATATGGTGGCAAGTACAATGTCGGTCATACTTCTGATAAGCAAGATTATATGTGGAACATTCATAACAATCTGCCGGATTGGAATAACTTGTCCTTTTTTCGCCTTTGGCAGTATAGTATATTCTTTCTCGCCCTTTCCGCTGCCTGTGATTATACATCGGCGCACCACAATCAGCACAGTAAATCTTTCCGGTCAGAACATTAGGCTCGCCCATAGGATCTGCTTTTCTTACATTCTGTCTTAACTTTTGAGCAAGCAGCCATGTTTCTTCATCGACAATAGGCTCTTGTGTATCATCAAAAACCACCCAATCTTCCTTATCTGCCCTTTTCGTCTTTTTGTCCTTATAGGAATTTTTGAATGTCCTGAAATTGACAGTCTTTCCGATATACTCTGGTCGGGCAATCAGAGTAGTAACCTGATTTCCTCGCCACATATACGGATTTTCTTTGTCATAGTTGCTTGCATGATTTCCAAGTCCCTTTTTGCCAAGATAATAAGATGGTCTTTCAATTTTTTCTTCTGAAAGTTCTCTTGCTATCTGATAAGGTCCTTTTCCCTCAATAGTCATGCGATAAATTCTGCGGACTACTTCAGCAGCTTCTTCATCAATAATCCAATGGTCGGGGTTTTCGGGGTCTTTCAAATAGCCGTATGGTGGGATATTACTTGTATGAGCGTTGCCGGAAGAACCTCTGGATTTCAGTACAGCTTTAATTTTCTTACTTGTGTCCCTGACAAACCACTCATTCATGATATTCAGAAAAGGGGCAAACTCACTGGTTTCTTGACGGTCACTGTCAATACCATTATTGATTGCTATAAATCGAACTTCCTTTTCTCTAAACAGAATGTCAGTGAAAAAACCTACTTGCAGATGATCTCTGCCGATTCTGGACATATCTTTGCAGATACAGGCAGTGATTTCTCCGTTTTTAACACCTTCAACAAGTCTGTTCCATGAAGGTCTGTCAAAAGTCGCTCCACTCCAACCATCATCGGTAAAATGAACAAGATTCGTAAAACCATGTTTCATAGCATAATCTTCAAGCATTTGCTTTTGATGAACTATACTGTTACTCTCTCCAGCATTATCATCATCACGAGACAGTCTTTCATACAAAGCAGTAATGCCATTGCTTCTATCTTTTTTTCTTCTCATGCTGAACTCCTTTCTTCAATTCCTATCCACTCCTTACGCTCACAAAATATCACATCCGTGTACGTCTTGGACGGGGCGGTGAAGTGCTCGGTGACAGCGGCCTCCATCTGGTCAAAGGTCTGCCCCTTGGTGAAGTCCGGCAGGGCGGCGGGTTCTGCCTCGTCCTCCGGCTTCTCCTTCAGGGAGGCACGGAAAATGCGGTCAATGTCCTTCCAACCCAGGGACAGTACATGGCGGCCCTTGGCGGTGAAGGTGTGCCCGCCACACTCAAAGGTCGCCGTGACCGCCTCGTACACATATGGCTCCGCCGCCGCGCACAGCACCTCCCGGCACACCAGCAGGAGAAGGTTCCGCTCGCCCACGGGCAGAGCGGACAGATCTGCCTTCTCCAGCTTCAGGGTGGGGATGATGGCGTGGTGGTCGGACACCTTCCCATCGTTCACCAGCAGGGACACATCCGGGAAGAACTCCTTGCACCCATCAAAGGGCGGCTCCTTGACCGCCAGGTGGAGGACCGCCGCAGCGGTCTCCGCCATGTCGGCGGTCAAAAACCGGCTGTCCGTCCGGGGATAGGTCAACAGCTTCTTTTCGTAGAGAGATTGCGTGTAGTCCAGGGTCTGCTTAGCCGTGTAGCCGAACAGGCGGTTGGCCTCCCGCTGGAGGGTGGTCAGGTCGTAGAACTTGGGCGGCGCCTCTTTCTTCTGCTCGCGGGTGACAGCGGTGCAGACCGCCGGATCATCAGCGCAGGCCACCCGCAGGGCCTCCGCCTCCTCCAGGGAGGTGATCCGCTCACTGACCGCCTCGGCTCCATCCAGAGCAAGGCGAACATGGTGGTACTTCTCCTTCTTGAAGCTGGTGATCTTCCAGTCCCGGTCCACCAGCATGACAAGGGTAGGTGTCTGCACCCGCCCCACATTCAGGGTGCGGTGGTAGAGGACAGAAAAAAGTCTTGTGGCATTGATCCCGATGAGCCAGTCCGCTTTCTGGCGGCAGAGGGCGGACTGATACAGCGGGTCATACTCCGCGCCGGGGCGCAGATTGGCAAAACCCTCCCGGATGGCCGCGTCCTCCATCGAGGAGATCCACAGCCGGGAGAAGGGCTTGGCGCAACCCGCCATCTCATAGACCAGCCGGAAGATGAGCTCACCCTCCCGCCCGGCATCGCAGGCGTTGACCAGTTCGGTGACATCCTCCCGTTCCATAAGGCGTTTCAAGTTCTGGAAGGCGTCCTCCTTGTCCTTCACCAGCACATAGCGGAAGGGCTCCGGCAGGACGGGCAGGTCATCATACCGCCATTTCTTGTAGCCGGGGTCATAGCCCGCCGCGTCCATCGGGGACACCAGATGGCCCACACACCAGGAAACGATGAGCCCGTTCCCCTCAAAACAGCCGTCGGCTCTGAATGTGACACCCAGAGCCGATACAATACTCTTTGCTACACTCGGTTTTTCAGTTATAATTAGTTTCATCAGATTACTCCTGCAAAGCATTCACAAAATTATAGATTAGGGGTGGTTAAATGAAACCGTTTGTCTTATACGAAGTAGGAGGAGTACAAGGTGATATTATTAGTGATGATACCCACACCTTCTCTGTAAATGACGATTTAATTGATGAAGTCGAAATTATACAATCAGATGATTCAATTGAAGGTGTAAAGATTTATCTAAAAGAGTCCTTAGTCGTGGATCGGAATGTACTTTCCCAAATAACTCCAAAAGTGCAACACTTTTTTGTGAATTTATATGGGAAGTTTCAGCCAACTATTTTTAAATTTAAAATGTGCATCAAACAAATATACAATCCCAACTTCCCTGATGGGGCTCAATTTGAATTGCGTGACGGTATTTGCATTTCTGAAAGCATCACAATAATTCGTCAACACAAAATTGATGCATTTAAAGAACTTTTTATCTTAAAATGTTCTCACCCCGAAGCTGACAACTACTATATGCTTTTCTTTAACATCATGAAGATTGACAATATTGTGACGCGCTACCTAATGCAATATGAACTGTTGCTTAACCTTGTCGCTCCTAACCACCGCCAAAAAGACATTACAACCTATATCCGTGAAGTTTACAATCCTTCAATTGCATTTAATAAAATCGGGTTCCACGCGACGAGGAAGAAAGATAAAAATTATGAGGAGGATGATATTACCTATCATCGGAACCTATTAGGACATAATGATACCTCCGAAGAAATTTCAGATAAGACAATTGAAATGTTTAGCAACAAGTTAGCTGATGTTCTCTTATTTGCATTGAATCATTAACCTGATCAAAAAACATGGCAAAGTCGCTATTCAAAGAAAAATAGCGACTTCGCTATGTTTTATTGGCCTGGATTCCACGCCCGTCATGGCAAACACGAAGCAGAACAATCCAAAATCCTTTGCAAAGAACAAGTTCTCCAAGGAAAACCACCCGAAAAGCGATCCGGACTGCGCCCTCGGCGTCCACTCGGCCTCCAACCAGCACAATGAGCGGCGGTATGAGTTCTACTGGGGGTACAAGAGCCATGTGCTGGTGGACTGCATCTCCGGCCTGCCGCTCTACGAGCTGACCACACCGGGCAATGTCGCCGATTCCTCCGTCGCCGCTGAGATCCTCGCCGAAGCTGACAGGGTGATCTCCTTAAAGGAATGCACCTTCCTTGCCGACAAGGGCTACGATATGAAAAGCATCTACAATACCGTAAAAACAATCTATGAGGGCGAGGCGTTTATTCCCCTCAATCCACGCGGCACGAAAGCCTCTAAAACGCTTCCTGCTGGCAATCCGGCCTGCGCGGCCGGGCTGGCTATGCACAAGGATGGCAAGACCACCGACAATAATCGTACCCGGCAGAAATACTGCTGCCCGTTCCGTCAATCCAAAGCCGGCGAATGTCCCTGCAACCACAAGAACTGGAATAACGGGAAGAAAAACCGGGGCTGCACGAAATACAAGACCGTTCCAAACGATTACAGGCTTTCCATTGACAGGGAATGCCTGCGTTTTAAGCGTATCTATGCCTTGCGTACAGAGTGTGAGCGTTGCAATTCCCGTTTCAAATCCACAGGTCAGGAACGGCTGTGGGTGCGTAGCGGAACCAGCGCGGCAAACCTCAATACGCTGGCCCACATCTCCGCTTTAGCGGTTGCGCTGGCCGCCGTTCTGCACGGCTCTCACTCCTACCGTTCTGCCAAACAGCTTCGGCGTTCCGCCTGATCTACCTGTTCCATACCTTTTTCAGGCGCGGGGTCTACCGCGCTACGGTTTTTGCGCCCTTGAGATGCCCCAAGTTCTTTTGATTCCCATTTGCCTTGTTTGTGGGCAGTTTTTCCGCCCGTTTTGCTCATCTCTCAATTTCTGATAGGTGAGGCCGTGAGAAACCTGGCTGCCCCGGTTTTCCGATTGATTGAAGCTGTCGATGGTTTCCTTGCCCAATATCTCCGAGATTTCTTTCAGGGTGGTTTTCTCCTTACCGCCTAAAAACAGCATGGTGTCGCAGTTGCCGACAATCGTATCGGCGTTATCCCGATAGATCGCTTTGAGCTGGCTTTGCGACTGCAAAATAATAGAAGCCGATATTTCACGGCTTCGGATGGTGGCAATTAACTTATCGAACTGTGGGATCTGTCCAATGTTGGCAAACTCGTCGAGAATGAACCTCACATGAACAGGCAGCCGCCTGCCGTACACGTCGTCGGCCTTATCGCACAGCAGATTTGTGAGCTGGGATTGCAGAATGGCAATGACAAAGTTAAAGGTCGAATCGGTGTCGCTCATAATGAGGAACAGCGCCGTTTTCCTATCTCCAATGGCATCAAGCTCCATTTCGTCATACGCCATCAGGTCGCGCAGCTCTTTGATGTCAAAGGGTGCAAGCCTTGCGCCGCAGGAAATCAAGATGCTCTTGGCGGTTTTTCCAGAGACGAAAAGTCAAGGACTTTTTCATCAAATTCACAAAAAAGCCACAAAAAAGTGCCAGAAGCAGATTTTAGCTCCTGACACTTTTGCGGATGGGTTATTTGCTCCTGCTTAACAGTTCGTCGCAAAGGTACGCATATTCCGGCAGTTGGCCGATATAGGGTTTCCAGCGCCGCTTAATCTCGGCCAGTTCCAGCGGATCGGCGTCCTCGAAGTCATGGTCGTTTCCGGTCATTCCAAAAACATCCAGTGCTATATCATTCAAGCACTCATAACAAAGGCCAGCAGCGGACTCTATCCAGTTGCCGGTATCAATATAGACTGGGTCGATAGATATTGCCAGCCACACATAGCCGACCTTGTCCGACCAAACCAAATCATAAGCAGTCATTTGTTGGATGTGTTTCTCGAACACTTTACGGACGCGCTCAATCTCATTTTTCTCTTTTTCTGTGTACAGCATTTTCATGTCCTCCTTAGATAAAAGTTTTGGTGCGTACCACTATCAGTTTAGCACAAGGCGGCTTCGTTTATCAGTCTTTCACATCTGCTGAATTTCATTTTTGAGCATACGCTTGATTTTATCGCTCATGGTTTCTGTGCTGGTATTGCTGAAATGGACATGAACCTTGTAGGTTGTCTTGCCGATTTTCTTTACCATCGCTGGCGTGTTTTCCGGCGCTCTGGACGCAGTAGCGGCGTCTGCCACCTGCATAGTACGGGGTTCTCTGTTCATGGCGCTCCTTTCTCCGAACGGGTCTGTGCCGCCCGGTAAAAAATCAGTCGTGCTTACTGTTTACAATGTCTTTTGCTGCCTGTCGGGTAGCACCGGCATTTTCTTCCCGGAAATTCTTCCCGTCAAAGAGGATCGGCGCACACCGTTCCAAAATACGGTCATAGATACGGGCGTGGGCCAGATCAGGCGGGTTTTTCAGCTCGGACAGTTTCAAGTTTGTTGTGATAATCATGGGCCTGCGGCTGCGGTAGCGGCTGTCGATGACGAAAAACATCTGCTCCATAGCATATTCGGTACTGCGCTCTACACCCAGATCGTCAATGATAAGCAGGTCATATTCGTCAAAGCTGGCAATAAACTCTGACCTGTCCTCAGAGAACATCCCTGTCAGGCGGTTCAGAATGGTGGGGAAGTTCGTCATCAGCACCGGCACATCCTGGTCAAGTAGAGCGTTGGCAATACATCCGGCGAAAAAAGACTTGCCGGTTCCCACATCTCCAAACAGCAAAAGCCCGATATTGCTCTTATATGCCTCTTTCCAGTTCTCCACATAGGCGTGAGCCTTGTCCATCAATGGGTTTTGCCCGTTATCATTGAAAAATGTGTAGTCGTACAGATAACGGTCTTGCAAGCCCTGTGCCTTTCGGCGTTTGATACGCTCCATGCGGCGCTGCCGTTCTTCAGCAGCCTTGCGCTGCTCCTCAGCCTCCCGCTGGCACTGGCAGATGCAGCGCGGCATAAAGTAGCCGGATTTCCCAAAGCATGGCACAACGGTCTGCCTCTGGCCGCCGCATTTCTTACAGTGAATGAGCCCGTCTGACGGGTCTATATACTCGTCCTCAGCCAATTCCACACCGGCAGCTGCCTTGTCGATGAATGCCCGGATTTCTGCGGTAATCTCAATCATACAGTTTCATCCTCCTTTACGCTGTAATCCCGGTTGCGTGAGGGTGTGATCGTTTTTTTAGCGTCCTCACCGGCCCAGCGCCGGATGGTCGCTGCATGGCTCTGATAACGCTTGCCGGTAGAAGCCATGTACTCGGACAGCTTTTCGATGTACTGGCCCCATACAGTGGGAAAGCTGTCCTGTAAGTCTGCCAGTTCCCCGTCCGTCAGGAAAACATTCTGGTAACGGCCATAGGCGTGGGCGCTCTCACTCTCTCTATTCTCTATACTCTTATCTCTAATATCTAATCTCTTATCTCTAATCTCTGGTGGACAAATGTCCCCCTGGCTATATGGTGGACAAATGTCCGCCCCGCCGGATGGGAGCAGTTTTTGACGCTTCAATCGCATACGCTCTTTCTTTTTCCGTTCCCCCTCGGTAGAGGATTGGCCGATCAGCAGTTGGATGTCGGTCATGTAGTAGGCCCCATCGGTCAAAATCTCCACAAGGCCAAATTCAAGGAACACCTTCAAGGCCCGTTCCACCGTCCCCACCTGATGGCGGGTAAAGGTGGCGATGGTCTGGGGCGTGTGGGGCAGATGGTCATTGAGCATGAGGATACCGCCGCTTTTGAGTGACATGAGGTACATTTTCAGCAGCAGATTGGAGTACAGCAGGCCATCCTGCATACTCTCCAAAATAACCATCGTTTCGCTGTTGTAGAAGTTTTCTTTCAGTTTGAGGTAGTAATATTTTCGATTGTCTGACATAGGCTTCCTCCTTGGGGTTTATTTCAGGGGTCTGTATGCCTTTAGAGGGCCGTTTTGGGGGCCAGAGGATAAATCTATCAGGCCCCCAGCGACACCCTCGAAAAAAGCCTTGATTTACAAGGGGTTTTCAGCCCCTAAAGCGTGACATTTCTCCCGTTGTTTCCGCTTGCGCTTTGCGGCGTTGATCCGCTTCATGCGTGCGGCACATTCCGGGCAGTATTTGGCCCGGTTGGAGCCGGGGGTGAACAGCGCCCCGCAGACGGCGCACCGTTTGGCGTCCAGGCGGTGGAACAGGGCCGTTTCCAGTTCTCTGTCCAGCGGCAGCACCGCCGCCCGGAACCACCGGCACAACAGGGAGTAGGAAATGGACTGGACGCAGACACATTCCTCCCCATCATCCAGCGCGATACAGTGGCCGCCGTCATAGTTGCAGCACTCATGTACCAGCCGCCGCGCTCTGCGGTACTGGCGGTAGTCCATGACGGGGACGGATTCAGGCTTGCTTTTTTTCATGCTGGCACTTCCCACACCCGCCGCAGTTGCCGCAGCCCTGGCAGGCATGGGCCTCCGGCTCCGGGCCGGTGGGCGCGTCTGCCGATTCCGGCTGCAAGAGGGCATGGGGCAGGCGGATATTCAGGTGGATAGTGACGGGCAAAATAATTTGCTTCATACAGTGACCTCCTTCAATGAATTTACTGTTAAATATTCGTGCAAAGTATTGTTTTCTTCGTGCAAATGGCATATACTAAAAGTACCAGCAGAAAGGGGTTGATGATATGGCTGGAAATACCACAAACATCAGCATCCGCATGGACGCGGATTTGAAGGCACAGGCCGACGCCCTGTTTGCGGAACTCGGCATGAATTTATCCACGGCGTTCAACATCTTCGTGCGCCAGTCGCTTCGTGAGGGCGGCATTCCCTTTGAGGTGAAGCTGGAACAGCCCAACAAGGAAACGATTGCTGCCATGCTGGAAGCGGAAAGGATTGCAAAAGACCCGTCTGTAAAGGGATACAATGACCTTGACGAGTTGTTTGCCGACCTGAAAAAATGAGGAAAACAAAGTACACCGTCAAGTACACGACCGCTTTCAAAAAGGACTACAAGCGGGCAATCAAGCGCGGCCTGAAAATCGAATTGCTGGAACAGGTCGTGGCGCTGCTGTCGATGGGCGAACCGCTGCCGGATAAAAACCGCGATCACGATTTGTCCGGCGATTGGGTGGGCCATCGGGAATGTCACATTCTCCCGGACTGGCTGCTCATTTACCGTATCGAGGATGATGTGCTGGTGCTGACGCTTGCCCGCACCGGGTCGCACAGCGACTTGTTCGGCAAATAAACCATCTGCCGCCGTATGGGGAAACCTGTACGGCGGTTTTTCTGTGTGCAAAAGGGTGTCGTGAAACGCGACGCACCTGAAAGGGGTCGGCAAAGCGCCGTACCCTTTACCGCTCCGGCCCCCGGTCGCGGGGCTTGTCCCGTTCCTGCCGGGCCAGTTGGTCGGCGGCCTTGCGGAGCCGTTCCACGGCTTTCAGTTCCTCCATGTCCATCTGAACCATGAATGCGATCTCTATCAGCTCAATGCGCTGGCAACCTGCCTGGGACAGATGAACGGCAGAGGAAGAACAGCGTTCGAAGGGTTGTTTAACATGGAGGTGGCAAAAAAATACGGCCCCATCAGCGTTGCCACCATGATCGACCTGGCCTACAGCGCAGACTGCTGTCATGTGGTCAACGCCACGACGGACGAGCAGCTCGGCAGGTTCTATGCGGAGAACGATTTCATCCCTGCCCTGGAAAAAGTTCCGGATTCCATCTTCGAGTATCTTGACTTTGAGATGCTCGGAAGAAAAGCCAGGTTTGAGGAGGGCGGCGTTTTCGCAAGCGGCGGGTATGTCACGCAGCACACCGAGCTGAAGCAGGTATATGACAGCCTGGCCTTGATTCCCGAAGCGCCGGAATACGGCATCCGCCTGACGGTCGGCAGGTATCCCTTCCACTCCAATGAGCAGCCGGATAACATGATGTGTCTGGATCTGCCAGCCACGCAGGAGCGGCTGGATGCCGTGCTGGAGGCTTGCGGAGGCGCCTCCTGGTCGGAAATGGTCTTCCGGGTGGAGGACAGTGCGATGCCTGCGCTTCTGGAAAACATGGCCTGCGACGATATCCATGGACTGAACGAGTTGGCTAAATGCTTCAAGGAGCTGAGCACACAAGGAGAACTTTCCAAATTCAAGGCAGTTATCCTTGCGGCAGATTGTCACGATATCGCTGCCGCTGTCCAGATTGCGGAAAATCTGGATGACTATCTGCTCGAGCCTGATCAGCGAACCCCCGAGGAGGTAGCCATAGAGGAACTTCGCTTCATTGTGGATGAGCATTCCCGGTCCATTCTGCAGAAGCACGTCGTCCTCTACAACTATGGTCAGGATGTCATGGCAGCACATAACGCTCTGCTGACCCCCTACGGGCTGGTTCAGCGCAGAGATGGCGAACCGATCCTCAGCGAAGAAACGCAGGCAGAGAATGCCGGAATGGAGATGATGTGATGGCGAGTCCGCAAGCCAGACAGCTTCTTGACCTGTTGGACGGATTTGAAATGACCAAATCCCAGCACGACTGGCTGGAACGGCGGTTTGAAAACATGACGGTAAAAGAAAGCCTCCTGTTCCGCGGGGCAATGCAGATCGAGTGCCCGCAGATGACCTGCGATGTGATGCTGATTGCGAGCCAGCTGGATCACTACGAGCTGTTCTATGGGGCCGGGGACGATGTTCAACTGGGCAAATTCATCATGGAGCAGATCCAACGTCCCTCCGATCAAGCGCGGGAGTTTCTTGACCCAGAGAAAGTGGGTGCAGCATATCGCCAGAAGGGCGGGAACACTTTCTGTGATGGACATTTCATCAAGGTCACCTCTCTGATCGATCCATTTCTGGACGGCGACCCTTCGATGAACCCCGACAAAGGCGATTTTGCAATCCGGGTCAAACTGGCCAGCCGAACCAACATGGACGGCGTGTGGGTGGGCTTTCCGGACACCGGCGAGCACATGGATGTCGCCCATCCGGACGAGCTGCTTCTGGCGCTGGATGAGCTGGAAGCGGAGTCCCTAACTGAGTGCATTGCCGTGGATGTGGACTGCTGCCTCCCGCAGCTGGAGGACATCCTCTCCCAGTATGGCTCGGCATCGGAACTTGTTCGCCATGCCATCGACTTTGGTTACATCTGGAGCGAACAGGGCCAGGGAGAACCCAGATGGGCGGATAAATTTATGGCGGTTATGGAACTGGAGGACTGCCGCCGCCTGGATTACGCCTTGGATCTGGCGCAGAACCTCCACTGCTACCACTTCATGCCCCGTGACATGGATCTCGCCGATTACGGAAAAGAGCTGGCAAAACGGGATGGCATCTATCCCAAGGACGAACTGCTCGCCTCCTGCTTTGATGCGGAGAGCTATGCCAATCAGAGGATGAAGCGCATGGGCTTGTCCGCCGCAGAACATGGGTTTGTATCCTGGAATGGCACGGAACTCAATTTTGAGTACAGTCAGCCGGAGATGGAGCCGACCATGTCCATGTGAAAAACCTTCGTACAGACCAGGCTCTGCCATAACGGAGGTGATGAAAGAAGAAAAATCAAATAGTCTGAAAGC
>OJSF01001008.1_pt1 | contig 25402 bp, 18 predicted proteins | sample 1599411 | NCBI WGS metagenome assembly OJSF01 (sample SAMN04168658, study PRJEB22393) | human gut metagenome | biome: human gut microbiome; feature: stool | host: Homo sapiens | collected 2014-03-24 | reverse complement strand
GCTTGAAAGCTAAGATCGAATATGGAGAGGCCGCTTTCTACGGTCCGAAACTCGACTTCATGGTGAAAGACGCTATCGGCCGCCGTTGGCAGTTAGGTACGATTCAGGTAGACTATAACTTACCGGAACGTTTCCAATTGGAATATACGGGTGCCGACAACCAGAAGCACCGTCCGGTTATGATCCACCGTGCGCCGTTCGGTTCCATGGAACGGTTCGTTGCCGTATTGATCGAGCACACCGCCGGAAAGTTCCCGTTGTGGTTGACTCCGGAGCAGGTATGTATCATGCCGATCAGCGAGAAGTTTAATGATTACGCTTGGCAAATCGCACGTGAGTTAGGTAATCAGGAAATCCGTGCTATCGTAGATGACCGAAATGAGAAGATCGGTCGTAAAATTCGTGACAATGAATTGAAAAGAATCCCTTATATGCTCATCGTTGGAGAAAAAGAAGCAGAAAATGGTGAAGTTTCTGTAAGAAAACAGGGCGAAGGTGATAAAGGTTCGATGAAAATTGCTACCTTTGCAGCGCTTTTGAATGGCGAGGTAGAGGAAATGATGAATCGCTGGCAAAAAAAGTAATGATTAAATAACTAATAACGAGGAGAATAAATCTTTTTGAATGAAGAATGACAATCTGAAAGAACAGTATAGAATCAACGAACGTATTCGTGTTCGTGAAGTTCGTTTAGTAGGTGACAATATTGAGACGGGTGTTTATCCGATCGCTCAAGCGCTAAAAATAGCGGAAGAGCAGGGGATGGATCTAGTCGAGATTTCACCAAATGCTGCGCCCCCCGTTTGTAGAGTAATCGACTACCAGAAATTCCTCTATCAGCAAAAAAAGCGTCAGAAAGAGCAAAAAGCGAAATCTGTGAAAGTGGTCGTGAAGGAGATTCGTTTCGGGCCTCAGACAGATGATCATGATTACAATTTTAAATTGAAGCACGCTAAGGGATTTTTGGAGGAAGGTTCGAAGGTCAAAGCCTACGTGTTCTTTAAAGGCCGTTCTATCCTTTTCAAGGAACAGGGAGAAGTCCTGCTGCTTCGTTTTGCCAACGATTTGGAGGATTATGGAAAAGTAGAGCAGTTGCCGGTATTGGAGGGAAAACGTATGATTATCATGCTTACTCCGAAGAAAGCGGGCACTGGTTCAGCCCCGGCTACGGTCGCAGCTCCGAAAGTTGTAAAGAAAGTGATCACGACACCTAAGCCTAAAAGCGAGGGTGATAAGAAAACAGAAGAATAAAATCCGTCCCTGATAGAAGGGAGGTTAAGTTTAATAATTAAAATATAATTGGAAAATGCCTAAGATGAAGACTAATTCCGGTGCCAAAAAGAGGTTCGCCCTTACCGGATCAGGAAAGATCAAAAGAAAACACGCTTTTAAGAGTCATATCTTAACAAAGAAGACTAAGAAGCAAAAGAGAAATCTTACTCACACGGGTTTGGTAGCTAGTGTTGACGTAAGCAACGTAAAGCAGATGCTTTGCATGAAGTAATCTTTATTCATTAAGCGAGTTTTATAACGATTTTTATTAACCGAATGCATTTAGCAATCAAGTTCATCCTAAGAGATGACGCTAACATTCAAAACAGATTAGAATTATGCCTAGATCAGTAAATCATGTTGCTTCAAGAGCAAAAAGAAAACGGATTTTAAAACTAACCCGTGGTTATTATGGTGCACGTAAGAACGTTTGGACCGTAGCGAAGAATACATGGGAAAAAGGTTTGACTTATGCTTTCCGCGACCGTCGTAACAAGAAACGTAATTTCCGTGCTTTGTGGATTCAGCGTATCAACGCTGCCGCTCGTATGGAAGGTTTGTCTTACTCTCGCCTAATGGGTGCTTTGCACGCTGCCGGTATCGAGATCAACCGTAAGGTTTTGGCAGACTTGGCCGTTAACCATCCGGAAGCATTCAAGGCTATCGTAGCTAAAGTAAAATAAGATTTTTGCTATATAGTTAATAAAGAGCCTCCCCGAAAAGGAGGCTCTTTTTTTGTTGTTTTTGTTTGGTTATGTCGATACGATTACATATCTTTGTAACAAGAAAAAGATAAACAGGGAATGAGTTAAGCCGCACTTGTTCGATTGGGAAACTCATCAGTTTATTTTAATTCCGAGACATAGCTCTTGTCGCCAATGGCGGGCCGCGCCCTTCGGGGTATGCTTAGCACGGCGGATTACAAAGGTGGCAAAGCACTCAAATCCTGTCATACGGAGTTTGTTCACATCTACAGTGCGGCTTTTTCAAATAGGGAAGAGGATCTTTAATTAGATTCTCTTCTTTTTTATGCGGTTCACGCAGGTAGTCTCGTTAGCTCATATAAGTAGTCTTCTGAGGATAAAGTGAATTATTTTGAAAATAAATTAGGTTTTATAGTTGGTAATCCAAAAAGAATGCTTTCCTTTGTGCCAACAAACAAAAGATAGTTTGTCTTGCTCTTTATCTTCGAGTTTCTATTCTCAGTAATGATAATATATTCTTCTAGAAATCGATCTTCACTAACATCACTTGTTTTATTATTAATTTATTTTTAATTTTTTTCGTATGAATATTTACATTGGAAACTTGAGTTATCGAGTAAGAGAGTCTGATTTGCAACAAGTATTAGAAGAGTATGGTGTTGTTGATTCAGTAAAGTTAATTGTTGATCGTGATACTAGACGTTCTAAGGGTTTTGCTTTCGCTGAAATGCCTAACGTAGACGAGGCTCAAAAAGCTATCGAGGAATTAAACCAAGCTGAGTACGAAGGTCGTCAGATGGTTGTAAAAGAAGCAATTCCTAGACGTTAATTTTAGAAGATATACATCTTAAAATAACTCTGAAGCGGGGAGACGATAGTCTTTCCGCTTTTTTGATATTGTCTATTATTGTTGTATATTTACACACCAAGAATAACACAACTAAAAAATAAGTATTATGACGTTGCCAAAACGGTCTTGCATGAAAGTAACCGGACTTGCTCTCGCTTGTTCCTCGCTACTTTTTTCCTGTGCTCCCAAGGAGGTTCCGCAGGTGAATTTAATCCCTAAGCCGGCCCATATCGAGGTGACTGGCGGTTATTTCAAAGTAGATAGTAATCTCGTATTCGGGAATGATCAATCGGGTACGATCCGTTACGTGGTCGATGAGTCTTTCAATGGCGGAAATCCGGAGGGATATGCGTTGAATGTGACCAAGAAGGGGATCGAGTTGAGAGCCGCCTCTAAATCCGGATTGTTTTACGGGGAACAAACGTTGCGCCAGCTGTATACGTCGAAAGGGATTCCTTGCGTATCGATCCAAGATAATCCCCGTTTCCCGTATCGTGGCTTGCATCTGGATGTCTCCCGTCATTTCTTCCCGAAAGAGGAGGTGATGAAGTTATTAAACGTCATGTCTTATTATAAATTGAATACGCTTCATATACATTTAACGGATGCCGGTGGTTGGCGTATCCAGATGGATAAATACCCGAAACTGACTACGGACGTGGCTTTCCGTACGGAATCCGATTGGCAGAAATGGTGGGATGGAAAGGATCGCAAGTATCTGCCGGAAGGAACTCCGGGGGCATATGGCGGTTATTTTACGAAAGAAGATATCCGTGAGATCGTGGATTACGCTACGGCCCGGCATATTAATATAATACCGGAAATCGAATTCCCGGGGCATTCGGACGAGGTGTTCGTGGCGTACCCGGAGTTGAGTTGTGCCGGCAAACCTTATACGACGGGTGATTTCTGCATCGGCAACGAGAAATCGTTTACGTTTATGGAGGATGTATTGTCCGAGGTGATCGAGTTGTTCCCTTCCGAATATATCCATATCGGGGGAGACGAGGCCGGGAAGGGAGCTTGGAAGACCTGCCCGAAATGTCAAGGCTTGATGCGCCGGAATGGGATGAAGGACGTGGATGAGTTGCAGAGCTATATGATTCATCGTGCCGAGGAATTCCTGATTTCCAAAGGCCGCAAATTGATCGGTTGGGATGAGATTCTGGAAGGGGGCTTGGCTCCGGAGGCTACCGTCATGTCTTGGCGGGGCGAGGAAGGGGGAATCAAGTCCGCCCGCATGGGACACGACGTGGTCATGACACCGGGTGGTTATATGTATTTCGATTTCTATCAAGCCGATCCGAAGACACAGCCGTATGCCATCGGCGGTTATACGCCGATCAAGCGGGCGTACAGTTATAATCCAGTGCCTGTGGATTCGTTGACTGCCGAGGAAAGTAAGCATATCCTAGGGGTGCAGGCGAATACATGGACGGAGTATATCAAGGATGAGAAACATTTGGAGTATATGATGTTCCCTCGTGCCTTGGCGGTCGCCGAGATCGGATGGACTCCGCAAGAGGATCGTAGTTGGGAGGATTTTAAGCCTCGTATGAACGCGAATATCCCGGTTCTGCAACGGATGGGTATCAATACGTTCACGCTCTCGGACGAGATCGAGACCACGATGGAGGTAGATACCTTGCGGCGAGAGATCAAGGTCATGTTGGATGCGGAGAAATATCCGGCGGAGATACGTTACACGACAGACGGCTCTATTCCCGCCGCCTCTTCCCGGGTCTATAACGGCCCGATCGTGGTGAAAGACTCCGCTGATATCAAGGCCGCTATTTTCCGTGACGGGCAGCTTCAAGGAACGCCTACCGAGAAGAAGGTGGATTATCACCGGGGTATCAATAAGCCTATACATTATAATAGTAAGCTGTATAGCGGTTATATGGCGGGTGGCATGAACGCCTTGCTGGACGGCTATAGGGGAGGCTTGACTTATCTGGACGGCCGTTGGCAGGGTTATTTGAATGACTTGGATTGCGTGGTGGACATGGGCGAGGTGACGGATATCCATAAGGTATCGTCCCGCTTTATGCAATTGATCGGCCCGGGCGTGTACCAACCGGGAGAGGTGGAGTTGCTGACATCGGAAGACGGGGAGAGCTATATCTCGCAGGGAGTTATCCCTACTACGATATCCAATACGGATAAAGACCTGTCTTTTCAGGAATATACGTTTAACGGCGATTGGAAAGCCCGTTATATCCGTATCAAGGCAAAAGAGGCAAATAAGGGTTTCATCTTCACGGATGAGATCGTGATCTGGTAAGTATGAATCAATTAATTATCAACTAAAATACATTTATCAAATGAAGAAACAGTTAATGACCTTCCTGTTGTGTGGCAGTCTGTTCGCTACGGCGCAGCAACCGGTAGATTATGTGAACCCCTTCATCGGTACGAGCAATTACGGTACGACGAATCCCGGTGCGGTTTGTCCGCAGGGTATGATGAGCGTGGTTCCTTTCAACGTCATGGGGTCGGAGAAGAACCGTTTTGACAAGGATAGTCAATGGTGGTCTACTCCTTACTCGGCAGACAATAAATTCTTTACGGGATTCGCCCACGGCAGCTTGAGCGGCGTGGGATGCCCGGAGCTGGGAGGTTTGCTATTGATGCCGACGACGGGCGAGTTGAACGTGGACTATAAGGCTTACGGCAGTGAGTACAAGGACGAGGTGGCTCATCCCGGTTATTATAGCAATACCTTGACCAAGTATAATATCAAGGCGGAGGCTACTGCCAGCATGCGTACGGGCTTGAGCCGTTTTACCTTTCCGAAAGGGGAGAGCCATATCCTCTTGAACCTAGGCGAGGGCTTGACGAACGAGACCGGCGCTACGGTACGTATCGTGAATGATACGGAGATCGAGGGGAGTAAGCTTTTAGGTACGTTCTGCTATAATCCACAGGCCGTATTCCCGGTTTACTTCGTGATGAAGGTAAACAAGGCCCCGAAGAAGATGGGTTATTGGAAGAAACAACGTGAGATGAAGGGGGTAGAGGCCGAATGGGATATCTACTCCGGCAAGTATAAGTTATATACCAGTTATACCCGTGAGATGAGCGGAGACGACATCGGCGTATGGTTCGATTATGATACGGACGAGGGCGAGGCTATCGAGGTGAAGATGGGTATCTCGTACGTGAGCATCGAGAACGCCCGCCTGAACATGAATACGGAGCAGCCCGGCTTCGATTTCGACAAGGTCCGTACGGCGGCTAGCACGATGTGGAACAAGGATCTTTCCAAGGTACAAGTGGAAGGAGGTACGAAAGACGAGAAAACGATATTCTATACCGGTATGTATCATTTGCTGATCCATCCGAATATCCTGCAAGACGTGAACGGCGAGTACCCGATGATGGAGAGCCTGAAAGTAGGCCATACCACCGGAAACCGTTATACGGTCTTCTCCCTGTGGGATACGTACCGCAACGTAAGTACCCTGATGACCTTGCTCTATCCGGAGCGTCAATTAGATATTATCCGTACGATGCTGGATATGTACCGGGAAAACGGTTGGTTACCGAAATGGGAGCTTTACGGACGTGAGACCTTTACGATGGAGGGCGATCCCTCGATCCCGTATATCGTAGACGCATGGATGCGCGGCTTGCGTGACTTTGATGAGCAAACCGCTTATGAGGCGATGCGTAAAGGCGCTACTACCCCGGGAGAGTTCAACCTGCTTCGTCCGGACGCGAACGATTATTTCAGCAAGGGCTATGTTCCTTTGCGTGAGCAATACGATAACTCCGTATCTCATGCGCTGGAATATTATATCGCCGACTGGAACTTGGCTAATTTCGCTCAAGCCTTGGGTAAGAAAGAGGATGCCAAGTTATTCCGTGACCGTTCTTTAGGTTACAAACATTATTATAGCAAGGAGTTCGGAACGCTGCGTCCTATCTTGCCGGACGGCACTTTCTACTCTCCGTTCGATCCGAAACAAGGCGAGAACTTCGAGCCTAGTCCCGGTTTCCATGAAGGCAACGCATGGAATTATACGTTTTATGTTCCTCACGATATCAAGGGACTGGCCAAATTGATGGGAGGCGATAAGAAATTTGTCGATCATTTGCAGAAGGTATTCGATGACGGCAATTATGATCCCGCCAACGAGCCGGATATCGCTTATCCTTATTTGTTTAGTTATTTCAAGGGAGAGGCTTGGCGTACTCAGAAGTTGGTCCGTCAGTTGTTGAAGGATTGCTATCATAACGCCCCGAACGGTGTCCCGGGTAACGAGGATACAGGCACTATGTCCGCTTGGGCTATTTTCTCCATGATGGGCTTCTATCCGGCTTGTCCGGGCGACGTGAACTATGTATTGACTTCCCCGACTTTCGATAAGGTTACGATCCAGCTCGACAAGAAATTCTATCCTAAAGGCGAATTGGTAATCGAGTCTAAGCATAGTAATCCGGAAGCGATCTATATCAAGGACGTTTTCGCCGGCGATAAAAAGCTAAAGGGCTACACCATCTCGCAAGAGGACTTGGTAAATGCCGGAACCTTGCGTTATATCCTCGAGGATACGCATAAGTAAGCCAAGATAAAGATATACCGAATTTGATATTTACCGGACGCAGATGACACCGACAAGCACGGGTGATCTGCGTCCGGTTTATTTTTTGATATCCTAAAACCATTTGATCTTCCTGAATATAAAAAAGGCCGTAGCGGATAGCAAGATCGAGAGCAAGATGATAACCACGAAACCATGCGGCATATCCTCCATGTAGATCGGGACGTTCATCCCGTAGAAGCTAGCGATTAATGTCGGAACCATTAAGATAATGGAAAGTGATGTCATACGTTTCATGATCGTGTTCACGTTGTTGGAGATGATAGAGGCGAAAGCGTCCATCGTACCCGTAAGAATATCGCTATAGATATTTACCGTGTTATGGGCCTGCTTCAACTCGATCTCCACGTCCTCCACCAAATCCTTGTCGATATATTCCGGCTCTTGGAAAATATTCTGGAGCTTGGCCAGCATCACCTCATTCCCGCGGATGGAGGTGTTGAAGAATACCATGCTCTTCTCCAGCTTCATCAACGCTAGCAGATCCTCGTTGCGGATGCTTTTCTCCAACGCCTTTTCCGCCTCGGTGACGGCGTAATTGATTTGTTTCAGGTATTTAAGGAACCATACGGCCGATGAGTGGATCAGCCGGAGGATCAACTCATACTTGTTTTTAATCTGGAGTTCCTTCCGTTGGGTATAACGGATGAAATCGGGGATCAAGTCCGTCTTATGGTAACATACGCTTACGATGATCTCATTGTTCGTGATGATACCGATCGGCACCGTATTGAACGGGATGTCATGATCTTGGTTCTGCAACGGGATACGTAAGATGGTAAGCAACCAATTCCCCTCGTACTCGATACGGGGACGTTCGTCCGTATCGGCTATATCGCTCAAGAATGATTCGGGTACGTTAAATCGATCCATCAAGAATTGAAGATCTTCGGGAGTCGGGCACTCTACGTTTACCCAACTGTTAGGAAGCCATTGGTTCTTCTCCACATAACCGGCCTCACAATAAAGAAATTGTCTCATTATTGCCTCCTTTCGTGTTTAATCCGAGCAGAGGATCAATGAAACCCTCCGCCTCGTTAGTTCATACTCTGTTCTGTTTCTAGCGGGATACTGTCGTCCATAATTTGAAAATTACTTTTTACGCAGCAAAGATACAACAAAAAAACGAGAATGAGGGAAAATCGGTGAAGTAACATTGAAATAAAGCACTTTAGCGATTCCGATGAGGTTTCGGTCAAAGTCACTGAATGCCGCAAAAAAGTCGTTTGAAGCAAGAGTTACGTTACTATCCCGTTACTCTTTTCCGCCAAAGAACGGCTTGCCGAGGATACCGGGATACCCGCTGACTCATACGCTGTTGGATGCAAAATTAAGGTGTTCTTCGGTAACGACAGCGGAAAAGGCTCAAAAAAGATGAAGCGCGGACGCGATTGCGCCGATATGCTGTGATTTGCCTACTGCCTTTCAGCTCTACATAATCTAATTTTGCAACTAAAAAAAGTAGTAAAGTATGAGCAGAAGCACATTCAAAGTATTGTTCTATTTGAAGCGCAACGCGCCGAAGAAGAACGGATTGATTCCCGTGATGTGCCGTATCACGGTGAACGGAAAGGTATCCCAGTTCAGCAGCAAGCTGGACGTGGAGGAAGGTATGTGGAACGTGGAAACCGGGCGGCTGTCCGGGCGCAGCCTCGTGGCACAGGAGGGAAACCGTATGCTTGACAAGATACGTGTCGGCATCAACCGCGCTTATCAGGAGGTATGCGACGCGGACAATTATGTGACGGCGGAGAAGGTACGCAACGCCTATTTGGGACTGGGTCAGAACCACAAGACACTGTTAGCCGTGTTCCGGCAGCACAATGAGGACTATGCCAAGATGGTGGGCAAGATGAAGAGCGAGCGCAGCTATTGGAAATATTGCACAGTCTATAACCATCTTTCGGAGTTCATCAGGCAACGCTACAAGATGAGCGACATTGCCCTGCGAGAGCTTACTCCTGCATTCATCACGGACTTTGAGTTGTTCCTCCGCACGGAGAAGAACCACTGCACCAACACCGTCTGGTCATACATGATGCCGTTCCGCAGCATCATCTACACCGCCATTAACAACGGCTGGCTTCCGCGCGACCCGTTCTATGCCTACCACATCACAAAAGAGGAAACCAAGCGCGGCTTTCTGACAAAGGAGGAAATAAACCTGCTTATCAACGGAACTTTCAGGAAGAAAAGTTACGAACTTATCCGCGACCTCTTCATCTTCTGCACGTTCACGGGACTTAGCTGGACGGACATGAACAACCTTACGGAAGATAACCTGCAAACATCTTTCGACGGTCACTTGTGGATAAAGACACAACGACAGAAGACCGGGGTGGAGTCCAATATACGCCTGTTGGAAGTACCGGGGCATATCATCCGAAAGTACAGCGGCATGGCAGAAAACGGGAAATTGCTGCCTGTACCCTGCTATCCGAATTGCAGGCACGGTATCAAGGCGGTAGCCAGGCTGTGCGGCATCAACAAGAACGTGACCTGGCACCAGAGCCGCCACAGCTATGCGACGACCATCTGCCTCTCCAACGGTGTGCCGATAGAAACACTGTCAAAAATGATGGGACATACCAGCATCCGCAGCACGCAGATATACGCCAAAATCACTGCGGAAAAAGTGAGCAACGACATGGAACGCCTCGCCAGACAGATAGAGTCGATGGAACAGTTCATTTGTCAGACCATATAAACAGCAACGCCATGAGAAGAATCATCAAGACAGACGAGATCGGGAACACCCGCATCGTGGGCAATCCCCAAAAAGAGATATGGATGACCGAATGGGAACTATCCGAACTGTTCAACGTGTCCGTCCCTGCCATACAGAAAGGGATAAGGGCGATACGGAAGTCTGGGATATACACGGACTATGAGGTGTGCAAATACATCCGTATGGAGAACGGCTGTTCAGCAGACATATTCAGTATTGACATCATCATCGCGTTGTCATACAGGATAAACACCTTTTACGCACACTCCTTCCGGGAGTGGCTGAAGGAGAAAGTATTGTCAGGCGGCACGCGGAAAAGCAACACCGTGTTCTTTCTGATAGACAAGGGATATTCCTGCTGAATACCATACAGGCAAGACACGACAGAGAAAAGGCAGACGGGCAATCCTTCCACGGGTGATTGTCCGTCTGCCTTTTCTCTGTTGTCGTTCCATACGTTACTCTTCCGCCTTACGGTAGTTCCTCTCCAAAAGCATCTGTATGTCATGCTCCTGATACAGAGCCTTCCCCGCGATAATCAGAAACGGGAGTGTCCTGTCATTACGCATCTTCTGCAAGGTGCGGCGGCTGACCTTCAACAGTTCCGCCACCTCCTTGTCCGTCAGGTATCGGTCACCGTTCAGCAAAGGATGGTGCTTCTGCATGAAGCGGCTGATTTTCCGGCGGCTCTCCTTCAGCGACACAAGCGTATCAGCCAGCAAGCCCCGTTCCAATGTGAGAATCTCCTGTTTCATGGTGTACCCTCCCGTTTTTCGGACACAAGACGCTCCACGTCTTCCGTCGTGTAATAAAACTTCCTGCCTACCTGCGAACAGGCGATGATACCCCTGTCACGCATCCCCTGCAATGTTTTCGGACTGAGGCGCAACAGGTGGCAGACATCCTCGCTGTCCATCCATTTCTTCAACCGCCGTTCCGTCCCCTGTGCGCAAAGCCGGTCCACTTTCTCTGTAAGTGCCGAGACCTCCGCCATGAACGCCTCGAAAGCCTCCTTTTCAATGATTACGATTTCCATATATGCCTTTTTTAGAATTGTTCGCTGCAAAATTAGTGTCCGAAAGTCCAAAACCGTTCATTTCCAACGGAACTGGCAGCATTTGGAACAGCGATGTATGCCAAGCTGTTCCAAATCGAAAAAAATCTTCTATGAGTCATATATGAGTCATAAGTCCGCCCCTTTCCGTCCCTGTAACTTTGCGGCATAAACGATTAAAACAGCAACGGTTATGGAAGTAATACTGATAGAAAAATCCGACTTCGACAGACTGGTCGGAAACATAGAAGAGATAGCGGAACATATCCGCAAGATTGAAAGCAAGCAGCCCTCCGGCGACGCGGAACGGTGGATTTCCAACGAGGAAGCGATGGAGATACTCGGAGTAAGCCCCCGCACCATGCAACGCTACCGGGACAACGGTTGCATACCGTTTTCCAAGATTGGCAAGAACTGCCGCTACCGCCTCTCCGACATCGAGCGTGTATTGGAAGCGCATAGGATTGACGGGGCGGAGGAAAAGCCGGACGGTCTGCACAGGCAATACCTTGTCCGCACAAGAAAAGCGGACAAGCGTAAGAAAAAGACATAGGCGAAGGAGGGAACAGGTATATGGACACACAACATATAGAAAAAATGTTCGGCTGCATCATGGAGCGGCTTGACAGGCAGGAACAGATGCTTGAAGACATCCGGTACAATCAACGGACGGAACCACCGGCGGAAAATCCTGCGGAAACGAAGTGTCTGAACGGTGAGCGTCTTTACGACAACCAAGACCTCTGCATGATGCTCCAAGTCAGCAAGCGTTCACTGCAACGCTACCGCAGCATCGGCATCCTTCCCTACATGATGCTCAGGCAGAAAACATATTACAAGGAGTCGGATGTGGAGAGATTCCTCTCGGAGCATCTTGACGAGTTCAGCAAGGAACAGATAGAGGCTTACAAAGCCCGTATCAGATAAATGTTTCACAATTAAAAACTTTTTAAGATGGAAAAGAAAACAACGAGCGGGAAAACTGTTTCCCGGAAAAGGAAAAGCAGAATCGCCCTTGAGGAATACCGGGGTACATTCCTGCAAGTACCCAAAATCATTAAACCCAAGACAGTGTTCATCAGCGAGGAACTGCGCGACAGGCTTGACCGGGTGGTACGCTATCACGGAGGACGTGGAATGAGCGCATCAGGATTCATCGAGAACCTGTTGCGGCATCATCTGGATGCACACGAAAAAGACTTTGAAACATGGCGCAAGCTGTAATCAATCAACCAACTAAAACAAAAACCAAATGGCAAAGAAAAAAGACGAAAAGGACGTGCTGGTAGTCCGTGACGAGAAGACGGGCGAGATCAGCGTGGTAGCCGGGCTGAACGCGGACGGCACACCCAAGCGCACCCCCGCAAAAGCGGAGAACGCGCAGAGTTTCCTGCAATTCGACCGACATGGCGACGTGCTGGACAACTTCTTCAAGAACTTCTTCCGGCAGTGCAAGGAACCCAGCCGCTTCGGTTTCTACCGCATCGCGGCAGACCAAGCCGAAAATCTCTTGGAGGTGATGAAGCAACTGCTGAAAGACCCCGAAGCGAACAAGGAACTGCTCGCCCCTCACAAGGTGGACACCTCCGACTACGAGAAGAAGGTGCAGGAAGAGATGGCGGCACAAAAGACAGAGAAACAAGAACCTCAAAAACAGGAAAACATGGAACAACAGAAAGAACAGCAACAGGACAATTCCGAACAGGTGCAGGGCAAACGGGGCTACCAGCCCATCGACGAGAGCAAAATCAACTGGCAGGAGCTGGAGGACAGATGGGGCGTGAAGCGTGATGACCTTGAAAAGTCCGGCGACCTTACGAAGATGCTCAACTACGGCAAGTCCGACTTGGTGAAGGTCAAGCCCACCTTCGGCGGCGAATCATTCGAGCTGGACGCCCGCCTCTCCTTCAAGAAGGACGGCGAGGGAAACATCAGCCTCGTGCCGCACTTCATCCGCAAGGAGCAGAAGCTGGACGAGTACAAGGAACACAAATTCTCCGACGATGATCGAAAGAACCTGCGCGAGACGGGCAACCTCGGCAGGGTCGTGGACATCGTGGACAGGGAAACGGGCGAAATCATCCCCTCCTACATCAGCATCGACCGCAAGACGAATGAGATCACGGATATCCCGGCAAACAAGGTGCGCATCCCGGAGCGCATCGGCAAGACGGAAATCACCAAGCAGGAGCAGGACATGCTCCGCGCCGGATTGCCCGTGCGCGACAAGCTCATCGAGCGCAACGACGGCAGGAAGTTCGTCACCACCCTGCAAGTGAACGTGGAACAGCGCGGCGTGGAGTTCGTGCCGGGAACCGGCAGGTCGCCCCGTACCGCACAGACGCAGGAAACCAAAGGCGACACGTCGAAAAGTCAGGCGCAAGGCGGGGAAAATGCCGCCCAGACCAAAAAGGAGCAACGCCGCAACACGTGGACGAACGAGGACGGCAGCATCCGCCCCATCAGCAAATGGAGCGGCGTGAACTTCACCGACCAGCAGAAAGCCGACTATGTGGCGGGTAAAGCCGTGAAGCTGGAGAACGTGACCGACAAGCAGGGCTTCCATGCCACGATGTATATCAAGTTCAACCCGGAGAAGGGCCGCCCGTACCGCTACGACACGAACCCCGACAACGCCCAGCAGGTTGCCCCGTCCAACGAGAGCCGCACGCAGGTGGCGGTGAACAACGAGGGCAAGACCAACGAGGCGACAAAGAATCTGAAAGAGCCTTTGCAGAAAGGTCAGACCGCCCCGAAGACCGCCCGCCAGCAACAGCAGCAGGACAAACCGAATAAAAACAACAAGGGCATGAAAATGTAATCCCGTGTCCGCCACTAAATCCAATCCAAAGTAAAAAAAGTAATCATTAAAAAAGAAAAAGCATGAAGATAATCATTGCAGAAAAGCCCTCCGTGGCACGTGAAATCGCCCGCATCGTGGGCGCGACAAAGAGAGAGGAAGGATATTTCGAGGGAGGCGGCTATGCCGTGACATGGGCATTCGGACACCTCGTCCAGCTTGCCATGCCCGACGGTTACGGTGTGCGCGGATTTGTCCGTGACAACCTCCCGATTATTCCCGACACCTTCACGCTCGTCCCCCGTCAGGTCAGGACGGAGAAGGGCTACAAGCCCGACAGCGGCGTGGTGGCGCAGATAAAAGTCATCAAAAGACTGTTCGACGCAAGTGAACAGATTATCGTGGCGACCGATGCCGGACGCGAGGGAGAGCTTATCTTCCGCTACCTCTACCACTACACGGGATGCACCACTCCTTTCGTGCGCCTGTGGATCAGCTCGCTCACCGACAAGGCTATCCGCGAGGGACTGCGCAATCTCGAAGACGGCAGCAAGTATGACAACCTCTATCTCGCTGCCAAAGCGCGGAGCGAATCCGACTGGCTCGTGGGCATCAACGGCACTCAGGCGTTATCCATCGCCGCCGGACACGGTACGTATTCTGTCGGACGGGTGCAGACACCCACGCTGGCTATGGTGTGTGAACGCTACTGGGAAAACCGCCGCTTCACGCCCGAAGCATTATGGCAGCTCCATATCGCAACGGACGGTTGCGACGGCGAGGTCGTGAAATTCTCATCCTCCGAGAGATGGAAGGAGAAAGAGCCGGCTATGGAGCTATATAATAAGGTAAAGGCGGCAGGTTGCGCCACTGTCACGAAAGCCGAGCGCAAGGAGAAGACGGAGGAAACTCCCTTGCTCTACGACCTGACCACGCTCCAGAAAGAAGCCAACGCCAAGCACGGCTTCACGGCGGAACAGACGCTTGAAATCGCGCAGAAGCTCTACGAAAAGAAGTTGATAACCTATCCGAGAACGGGTAGCCGCTACATCCCCGAAGACGTGTTCGCAGAAATCCCCAAGTTACTCGTCTTTATCGGCACACAGTCCGAATGGAAAGACAAGGTGCGGGCGAAAGCCGCCCCGACACGCCGCAGCGTGGACGAGGGCAAGGTGACGGATCACCATGCCCTGCTTGTCACGGGCGAGAAACCGCTCTTCCTCTCCAAAGAGGACAATACCATCTATCAGATGATTGCCGGGCGCATGGTCGAGGCATTCTCTGAGAAATGCGTCAAGGATGTGACCGCTGTCACGGCGGAATGTGCCGGGGTGGAATTCACCGTGAAAGGCAGCGTCATCAGGCAAGCCGGATGGCGTGCCGTCTATGGCGAGGAAAACAAGGATGAAACCACCATCCCCGGCTGGCAGGAAGGCGACACGCTGACACTGAAAGGCTCGTCCATTACCGAAGGAAAGACCAAGCCCAAACCGCTGCATACCGAAGCCACCCTGCTGTCCGCTATGGAAACGGCGGGCAAGGAAATCGAGGACGACGCGCTGCGTCAGGCGATGAAGGACTGCGGCATAGGCACTCCGGCGACCCGTGCGGCCATCATCGAAACGCTCTTCAAGCGCGGATACATGGAACGCTGCAAGAAGTCGCTTGTCCCCACTGAAAAGGGGCTTGCCCTCAATTCCGTCGTGAAGACGATGCGCATCGCTGATGTCGCCATGACGGGCGAATGGGAAAAGGAGCTGGCACGCATCGAGCGCGGGGAACTGTCCGCCGACACCTTCCGCAAGGAGATAGAGGCGTACACATGGGAAATCACCTCCGAACTGCTCTCGTGCGACAAGCTCTTCGGCAGCCGTGACTCCGGCTGCGCGTGTCCCAAGTGCGGCACGGGCAGGATGCGGTTCTACGGCAAGGTGGTACGCTGCGATAACACGGAGTGCGGACTGCCCGTGTTCCGGCTGAAAGCGGGACGCACCCTGTCCGACGATGAAATCAAAGACCTGCTCACCGAAGGGCATACCCGGCTGCTCAAAGGCTTCAAGAGCAAACAGGGCAAGAGCTTCGATGCCGTCGTCGCCTTTGACGGGGAATATAACACGACTTTCGTATTTCCGGAGGCTAAAAAGGGCAAGAAATTTTCAGGACGGAAGAAATAATGCTAACTTTGCCACTTGTTCAGAGTAATGAATTGTTCTTCGATACCGGATTACACTCATACTTTGGATTTAGTGGTGGCACTCGGAGGGATACCGAGTGCCTTTTTCTTCCTTTTTCCAACCGATTATCCCGTTAATTATCAATCCGCTAAATCCAAAGTAATGAACAACAAGAAGAAAAACGAGGGTCAGACCGACTTTTCCTATTACGGTCTGTACCTGCTGGACTATCTCCGCACGAACAAGTTTGAACAGGCTGACGACACCGCTTTCATACGGGAACGGGCCGACCGTGCCGCCGAAACGTATGAAAAGGCACGGTTGGAAGGCTATGCCGCCGACGGTGCGCAAGAGTTGGCTATGGACACGCTGCTGCGCGGGTTGCGCTATTCCCGGTACGCCATGCTCCGTGAAGTCGTAGAAAACGAGTTTTCCGACGAAGTGCCGGAAGAGAAGCGTGAAGCCTTCATACAGAAACTCCTGCCGCTTGTCGGCAACGTGTTCTCCGTCTATGACCTCTCGGACGACAATTTCGCCCTGTCTTCCGATTACGACCTGCTCTACACGGAGCTGACGGGGGCAACCGTCCTTTATATCGGGGAATATGGCGTTTAACCGCAAACAGAAACTGCGGGACAACATCGAGGCGATAAGGACGGCATTCATCCTTGACAGAGAAAAGAGAACAGCAACAACCGAAGAACGAGCCATACTCCAGAAGTATTGCGGTTTCGGCGGTCTGAAATGTATTCTCAACCCTGCTAAGGAACTGACGGATGCCGTCCGGTGGGCGAAATCCGACCTCGAACTGTTCGCCCCGACGGTGGAGCTGCACAGGCTCATCCGTGAGAACAGCAAGGACGAAACGGAGTACAAGCGGTTTGTGGATTCGCTGAAAGCGTCCGTGCTGACCGCTTTCTATACTCCCAAAGAGATAACCGACACCCTCGCGGACGTGCTGGCGGATTACAGCATCCGCCCCGCCCGTATGCTTGAACCGTCGGCGGGTGTCGGCGTGTTCGTGGACTCCATGCTGCGGCACAGCCCCAATGCGGATGTGATGGCTTTCGAGAAGGATCTGCTCACGGGTACAATCCTGCGGCATCTTTATCCCGACCAAAAGATGCGAAGCTGCGGTTTTGAGAAAATCGAAAGACCGTTCAACAATTATTTCGACTTGGCGGTATCCAACATTCCGTTCGGAGACATCGCCGTGTTCGACCCTGAGTTTCAGCGTAGCGACTCCTTTGGCAGACGCTCCGCCCAGAAAGCCATCCACAACTATTTCTTTCTCAAAGGGCTGGATGCCGTGCGTGACGGCGGTATCGTGGCGTTCATCACCTCGCAAGGGGTCTTGAACAGTACCAAGACCTCCGTGCGTAACGAGCTGTTCAGTCAGGCTGATCTGGTATCCGCGATACGCCTGCCCAACAACCTGTTCACGGACAACGCGGGGACGGAGGTGGGCAGCGACCTGATTGTCCTGCAAAAGAACCTCAGCAAGAAGGAAATGTCGCAGGACGAGCGGATGATGACCGTGATACAGACGGACTCGAAAACCGGCCTGACCGACAACGCCTATTTCATTCACCACCCGGAACGCATCGTGCATACGACCGCGAAACTTGACACCGACCCATACGGGAAGCCCGCTATGGTCTATCTGCACGAGGGCAAGGCAGCAGGCATCGCCGGGGATTTGCACCGTATGCTCGACGAGGATTTCCATTACAGGCTCGCCATGCGTCTGTATTCGGGAACAATCCGGCAGTCGGGAACGGAAGAAAAGGTTAGCGTTCAAAAGGAGGTAGAGCGTCCTGCTATAAAATTGGAAACGGTATCTTCGGCGCAGACGGTGGAAACTCCGACGGAAAAACCGCAACCCGTTGAGGAAAAACCGGAGATAGAGCCACGTCCGAAATATTCTGACGGCGTACAGCTATCCTTGCTTGACCTCTGGGGGATGACGGAAGAAGTCAGCCAACCGAAAACCTCCAAGAAGAAAAAGACGGTGAAAAAGGAAAGCCCGGCAAGGCGTGTTCCACCCAAGCCTCAGGTGTATGTCACACAGAATGTTACGGCTGTACTGACGGCTACCGCCCTTAAGACTGTAACGGAGAACAAGGAAGCTAAAACGGAGAACACCGCCAAGCCTGCCGACCCGGACGACATCTATGCCACGCTGGACTGGGATACCAATCCTCCCATCAACGGTTTCTATGAGATGATGATGGGTTTGACACCGGAGCGCAGGAAGGAACTTCGGGAGCTGGCAAGACAGCATAACGAGAAACAAGTGGCGGCGGAAAAGACGGAAGTGAAAGCTGTGCCGGAAACTTCCCGTGAGCAGCCACGAGAGGAGGAAACACAGCCGGAGGCAGTCACCGCACCTGCCGTTACAGATACCCCATCGGAAGCGGTGGTGACTTCCCTTTTCCCCGATATCGAAGCGGAGAAGCCGAAGGAGGAAGTCGTGGACCTATCGCCGCGTGCCTACCACCGCACGCCGGAGATGCACCTGCGTGAAGGTTCGCTGGTGGCTGACCGGGGGCGTCATAACATCGGCTACCTGAAGGACATCACGCCTTACGGGGCGACATTCCAGCCGCTCGACCTGAAAGGATACCAGAAGGAGAAGGCGTTGTTGTATGTGTCGTTGCGTGACGCCTACGAGCGTCTGTACCGTTATGAATCACTCCGGCGCGAGGCGAATGTTCCGTGGCGAGAGCATCTGAACACCTGTTACGATGAGTTTGTCATGCGTTACGGCAACCTCAACGCCAAGCAGAACGTGAAATTGGTGATGATGGATGCGGGCGGACGTGACATCCTTTCGCTGGAACGGGCGGAGAACGGGAAGTTCGTCAAGGCGGACATCTTTGAGCGTCCCGTTTCCTTCGCGGTGGAGAGCCTTGCCAACGTAGGCTCTCCCGAAGAAGCCCTGTCCGCGTCGCTCAACAAATATGGCACGGTCAATCTCGACTATATGCGTGAGATAACCGACAGCACGGCGGAGGATTTGCTCACTGCCCTGCAAGGGCGCATCTATTATAATCCGCTCGTGACCGGTTACGAGATCAAAGACCGTTTCATCGCCGGAAACGTCATAGAGAAAGCGGAACGCATAGAGGCATGGATGGACGACAATCCCGAAAATGAACGTATGCCGGAGGTGAAGCAGGCGTTGGAGGCTCTGAAAGATGCCGAACCGCCGCGCATCGCCTTTGAAGACCTTGATTTCAATTTCGGGGAACGCTGGATTCCGACGGGTGTCTATGCCGCTTACATGAGCCGGCTGTTCGACACGGAGGTGAAAATCGCCTACTCCGCCAGCATGGACGAGTTTTCGGTTGCGTGCGGCTACCGCACCATGAAAATCACGGACGAGTTTCTGGTGAAGGGGTATTACCGTAACTATGACGGTATGCACCTTCTGAAACACGCCCTGCACAACACCTGCCCCGACATGATGAAGTCCATCGGCAAGGACGAGCATGGCAACGACATCAAGGTACGCGACAGCGAGGGAATACAGCTCGCCAACGCCAAGATTGACGAAATCCGAAACGGTTTCTCCGAATGGCTCGAAGAGCAGTCGCCGCAGTTCAAGGAACGGCTGACGACGATGTATAACCGCAAGTTCAACTGTTTCGTGCGCCCGAAGTATGACGGCTCGCACCAGACTTTTCCCGACCTCAATCTGAAAGGTCTTGCAAGCCGGGGCATCAAGAGCGTCTATCCCTCGCAGATGGATTGTGTCTGGATGCTGAAACAGAACGGCGGCGGGATCTGTGACCACGAAGTGGGAACCGGTAAGACGCTGATAATGTGCATTGCAGCGCATGAGATGAAGCGTCTGAACTTGGCGCACAAGCCGATGATTATCGGGCTGAAAGCCAATGTTGCGGAGATTGCCGCCACCTATCAGGCGGCATATCCCAACGCGCGTATTCTGTACGCTTCGGAGAAGGACTTTTCGACCGCCAACCGCGTGCGTTTCTTCAACAACATCAAGAACAACGACTACGATTGTGTCATCATGTCGCACGACCAGTTCGGCAAGATACCGCAGTCGCCGGAGTTGCAGCAGCGCATCCTGCAAGCAGAGCTTGACACGGTGGAGGAAAACCTCGAAGTGCTACGGCAGCAGGGAAAGAACGTGTCGCGGGCGATGCTGAAAGGATTGGAGAAGCGCAAGCACAACCTTGAAGCGAAGCTGGAGAAGGTGGAACACGCCATAAAGTCGCGCACGGACGACGTGGTGGACTTCAAGCAGATGGGCATCGACCACATCTTCATAGATGAATCGCACCAGTTCAAGAACCTGACGTTCAACACGCGCCACGACCGTGTGGCGGGGCTGGGAAACTCGGAGGGAAGCCAGAAGGCTCTCAATATGCTCTTCGCCATCCGCACCATACAGGAGCGCACGGGCAAAGATTTGGGAGCCACCTTCCTCTCCGGCACGACCATCAGCAACTCGCTGACGGAATTGTACCTGCTGTTCAAGTACCTGCGCCCGAAGGAATTGGAACGGCAGGACATCCGATGTTTCGATGCGTGGGCGGCGATTTTCGCCAAGAAAACCACCGACTTCGAGTTCAACGTGACGAACAACGTGGTACAGAAAGAGCGTTTCCGCTACTTCATCAAAGTGCCGGAGCTTGCCGCCTTCTATAATGAAATCACGGACTACCGCACGGCGGAGGATGTGGGCGTGGACCGCCCCAATAAGAACGAGATACTGCACCACATACCGCCCACACCCGACCAAGAGTATTTCATCAAGCAACTGATGGAGTTCGCCAAGACGGGCGACGCCACACTGCTGGGCAGACTACCGCTTTCGGAAACGGAGGAAAAGGCGAAGATGCTTATCGCTACCGACTACGCGCGGAAGATGGCTCTCGACATGCGCATGATAGACCCGCATTATGAAGATCACCCCGACAACAAGGCGAGCCACTGCGCCAAGATGATCGCGGAGTATTACCAAAAATACGATGCGCAGAAAGGCACGCAGTTCGTCTTTTCGGACTTGGGCACTTACCAATCGGGGGACGGGTGGAACGTCTATTCGGAAATCAAGCGCAAGCTGACGGAAGATTACGGCATACCGCCTAATGAAGTCCGCTTCATACAGGAGTGCAAGACCGACAAGGCGCGGAAGGCGGTGATAGACGCCATGAACGCCGGGACGGTGCGTGTATTGTTCGGCTCCACGAGTATGCTCGGCACGGGTGTGAACGCTCAGAAACGGTGTGTGGCAATCCATCATTTGGACACGCCGTGGCGACCGTCCGACCTGCAACAGCGTGACGGACGCGGAGTTAGAGCCGGAAACGAAATCGCCAAGCACTTCGCCGGGAACAATGTGGATGTAATCATCTATGCGGTGGAGAAGTCGCTGGACAGCTACAAGTTCAACCTCCTGCACTGCAAGCAGACCTTCATCAGCCAGCTCAAAAGCGGCGCGATGGGTGCGCGTACCATCGACGATGGGGCGATGGATGAGAAATCGGGCATGAACTTCTCGGAGTACATGGCGTTACTCTCCGGCAACACCGACCTGTTGGACAAAGCGAAATTGGAGAAGCGTATCGCTTCGCTCGAGGGGGAACGAAAGTCGTTCAACAAGGGCAAACGTGATTCGGAGTTCAAGCTGGAATCGAAGACGGGAGAGCTGCGCAACAACACTGCTTTCATTGATGCTATGACCGAGGACTGGAACCGCTTCCTATCGGTGGTGCAGACCGACAAGGAGGGCAACCGCCTCAACCACCTGCGGGTGGATGGTGTGGATTCCACCGATGAGAAGGTTCTCGGAAAGCGTTTGCAGGAGATAGCAAAGAACGCCACGACAGGCGGACTTTACACGCAGGTCGGAGAGCTTTACGGTTTCCCGATAAAGGTGGTCAGCGAAAGGACACTTAAAGAGGGATTGGAGTTCACCGACAACCGCTTCGTGATTGAGGGAAACTACAAGTACACCTACAACAACGGGCATCTTGCGATGGCAGATCCGGTGGCTGCCGCCCGCAACTTCCTCAATGCACTGGAGCGCATCCCCTCCATCATCGACCAGTACAAGGCGAAGAACGAGGTGCTGGAGCGTGAGATACCGCAGTTGCAGGAGATAGCGGGCAAGGTGTGGAAGAAGGAGGACGAACTGAAACAATTGAAGTCCGAACTTGCTGCCCTCGACCGCAAGATACAGCTGGAGCTTGCACCGCCAACGCCCGAAGTCGCCGAAAAGGAGAATGATGGGCAGCAGGTCAAGCCGGAGGCGGACGATTTGCGGAACGGCATCAGGCAGCAATATCACGAAGATACATCGTTGCGGATAGCAAGACCGATTCCCATAGAAAGAAATTCAGTAGGAAACGGCTTCAAACTGTAATGTACAACGGATGAAACGGTAGACAGACGGATGGGATATTAGACAAATCCTGTCCGTCTTTTTTTATTGGCATCCTGTCTGTAACGAACAAGCATCTCCAATAGTTGGTAAATAATTGGCTATTAAGTGCTAAAATATTTTCAACAATACACATAACAATGATTCGGTATAATTTGAGGTTGTTCATCCTATGCTAAGCCGCTAACTGAGCCAACCGATGATTTATTTTCTGAATTATTTTGAGATGCGGAGATTTTCCGCAAGTCGAAATAACTGTTGAGGCGAGATAAGATTCAAACATAAGCCGTTTGAACTGCGCTACCGAAAGATCCGGATAATCCTTCCGTATGACCTCTTTGCAGACATTGAGTGCAGTGAAGGAAAGATTGAATGCGAAGTCAAGCCGCTCCCTGTCGCGGGTCTGCTGTGACTGAAGTCCGGTAAACTGCTTGGCATCGCGTATACCGAACTCAATCTGAAAGCGGGTGCGGTAGAAACCGATGATCTTTTCAGGTCTCATGTCGGTGTCTGTAGAGAAGTAAAGAAGAGGCTCTCCGTTTTCAACCGGACAGACCACGATACGGATGTCGCGTTTCAATGCCCTCGAATGTACGACCGCCGTGTGACATCGGGTTTTGTTTCCTTTTGAATCCTCATATATGAATGAAGTGAACACGGACATGTCAAGGTTGGAGAAATCCACTTTCTCTCCATACTTTTTCTTTCTGCCGCGTCTTCGCGGGGCGGAGGAATCCGATATGGCCAGATACCTCAGATATGAGTTGGCACGTAATCTCCCGACAAATCGGAAGCCCATGCCAATCACTTCATTTACAAACTCATATTTGGAGAAAAAGGCATCGGCAACCATAATATCCGTCAGTGAGAGCAGCTCTGCCGCCTTTGACCTGACAAGTGCCACATACCAGTCAAGCATTGACATTTGTCTCTCGGATTCAAGAGTCCTGAAGTTCGGTGACTGGACAGCACCGAGCATCACACATGTATGTTTACTCAGACTTATTGCCCCGATCGCCATTATCTCCAGACCGCGTTTGACACGTTGTGCCACCCCTGACCAAAATCGGCCTATGCCATACGTCAGGCTGCCTGACTTTGAAATGAACGACGGATCGATTGCCACTGCCATGTCATCGGACGGTCCAAAACAATCCTGCGCCATACCTATGTTGACTTTCATCCAGTCTACAGGTGTCTTGAAATTGGAGGCAAAGGTCTTGGCAGTACGACCGCCATAGCGCGACAGCCGGGTAAAATTGACTTTGCCCGGAATCAACGCTACAGTGCGTATTGTTAAAATCAGCCAGTTGAGGAACCTTTTGCTCATCTTGGTTGTAGTATTTTCAAATACCGACTTACACCGAAAGGTGAAGTCTTTGAGAATCGCCAATACGTTCATATTGTCTAATGTTTTTATAATGAACGCTTTGGCGATTCATTTGTATTTGACAATTCGATATATTAACTTAACTTTCAACTACTTCGGTAATTTTTACCGAATCATTGACATAATATGCCGACTTTTTCGTAATTTTGCATTTTGAGAGAGTATGCTCTTCTTAAATCTGAAATGTCATGGACACAAATAGGCCCAAACGATTCATCCAGCTCGTCTTTGCCGAGTTTCAAGGGCGGGAATCCATCGCAGTCAGTTACGGTGGCGATGGCTTTCTGCGTCAAAGGTTATTGCGTGAACCAGATGCAGTACCGGTTGGCGATACTATCCATCTGCCGACAGAGAAATTTGTGTTGTCGGAGTTCTTCGACCGCCATGTCGGAGAAGCATTCATCGACTACTCGGGCATCAAGTCACGACAGGAGAAGCCGCGTCCTTCCGCACCCGCTGCACCGTCCCTGCCTCCCGGCTATCTGGAGAAGTTGAAACAGGTGCGTTACAGCGACCATACCGTAAGGGTATATACCACCTACTTCAAGGATTTTCAGGCTTACTTCGAGGGAAAGAGAATCGACAGGGTTACTCCCGATGAAATCAACGCCTATCTTGTCTATCTCATCAACGAGAAAGGCATATCGTCATGCCAACAGAACCAGCGCATCAACGCCATCAAGTTTTATTACGAGAAAGTGCTGGGGCAGCCCCGGCGGTGCTACACCGTCAGCCGTGCCAAGCGCGAGAAGACCCTCCCCGATGTGTTGAGCAAGGATGAGGTCAAGTCTATTCTGTCGGCAGTCATTACTGACCTGCGGTTCTGGTGTATGTTTTCCGTGTTGTATTCGGCAGGACTGCGCATCAGTGAACTTCTTTCGCTAAAACCCGATGACATCAACGTGTCGCGCTCCCTTATCCGTGTGCGGCAGGGGAAAGGGCGCAAAGACCGTTTTACTCTGCTGTCCAAACCCCTGATAAAGAAACTCACCGATTACCGTGAGCTGTATCGACCTGTGGTGTGGCTCTTTGAGCGTTCACCGGGTGAGCAGTTCACCGAGAGCATCGTATCAAAGCGGTTGAAAGCTGCGGCACAGGAGGCAGGCATAACAAAGCGGATCTATCCCCACCTGTTGCGCCACTCCTTTGCCACGCACCTTATTGAGCAAGGAACCGACCTGAAGATTGTGAAGGAACTTATGGGGCATAATAACATCAAGACCACCGAGATGTACGTCCATATAGCCGACACATTCAAGAGCAACATCAAAAGTCCGCTGGACGACATTTTGGAGGAAGACGGACTATGATACTTAAAGAAAATAACAGCCAAATCCGCTGTTAGCATAACGTTATGCGGCAGCTTAAAAGACGACACCAAACCAGAAAAATCATCTTGACAACC
>OJSF01000991.1_pt1 | contig 25881 bp, 18 predicted proteins | sample 1599411 | NCBI WGS metagenome assembly OJSF01 (sample SAMN04168658, study PRJEB22393) | human gut metagenome | biome: human gut microbiome; feature: stool | host: Homo sapiens | collected 2014-03-24 | reverse complement strand
TGGCTGTTGCTCCGTTTGTATCCGTTACCTGAATGGTCACGATCACATCCGTATCGTTTTCCGGTGTTGTTACCTTTCCATCCAGTCCGATGATTCCTTCCGGATTCACTGCCACGATCTCGATCTTGCTTCCTTCCGGAACTCCCGGCAGAACCAGAGTTTCTGTTCCTGCTTTCACTTCTGATGGAATCTTATGGTTTGCCAGAATGTCGTTTAAGATTTCCTGTGCACCCGGAACGTGCGTTTCTTCTGTCAGTTTTGCCTGCACCAGCATCCGTGCATTTCCTTCGTCTTCTCCGACATCACCTGCTGTGAAATAATATTCCAGTGCAGAAGCCGGTCCTGTATAGAATACTTTTCCGCTCTCTTTGTCAAATGAAGCAATCTGACTGTTTTCTCCCATCAGAACTTCCGTTCTCTGCAGCTGTTGAGGTGTCAGTACCTCATTTAAATCTGTCCAGTACTTTTCACCGTCATATTTCCGTTTTAACTCGATCGTCTGCGGAGATAACTGTAAATCCAGAGCCTTTCCTGACTCTGTCCATGCCAGATGATTCTCTGCACAATACAATGTTTTCAGGTTTGAAACATCTCCAAACTGCAGCAGTGACAGGTTATTTCCGTTTCCATAAACACTTTCCGGCGCAGCACTGTCCATCTTAAGACTGGTAAGCTGGTTGTTGTTAAAATTTAAGTATGCAATATTTTCTTCTGCCCCGATCAGATTTGTGATCTGGTTGTTTTCCACACTGACCTGTTTTGCTGTTCCGAAACGGAACTCTCCGGATAACTGATTATTTCCTGCAAGAACCGTTTTTAATGCAGTTGCTTCATCCACGATCAGTTCTGTCAGACTGTTATTTGCTGCGTTAAATTCCTCCAATGCTCCCAGACCTGAGAGTGAGATCTGCTGCAGGTTGTTATTCTGACAATGAAGTGTTTTTAAATTTCCAAGTCCTTCTACGAGAAGGCTTTCCATTCCATTACTGTCTGCCTGAAGCACTTCAAGAGCCGCTGCCGGTCTTGCATCCAGTGTATGCAGCTGATTTCCATAACAGCTTAATGCACGCAGTGAAGTCAGGCCTGTCAGATCCAGATCTGTAAGATGATTATTTTCAATCCGTACTTCTTCCAGACTTCCAAGTCCTGTCACATGAAGCTCTGAAAATGTACTATTTTGAGCATACAGCTTTTTCAGACTGCTGCATCCTGTCACATCCAGCACGGAAGCCGGATTTCCGTTTACTTTCAAAATCTGCAGAGATGACAGATCTTTTACCGGTGCAAAATCCCCAATCGCATTTTGGCTGACATCCACGCGCTGCAAATTCCGGAAATTCTCCACACCTTTTAAATCGGTAATTCCTGCATTCGGCATTGCCAGTTCTTCCACTTCCATGCACTCTGCTTCCGACAGGCTTCCATTTCCATCTTTGTCGCAGGTTCCTGCAAATGTCAGTATCACCTGATCCGGAAACTGTTCTGCAGAAAGTTCAATTTCTCCCGCCGGTGCTGCTTCCGGCACCTCTTCATTCTCTGGTTCTGTCTCCGGCTGTTCAGGAGTTTCCGGTACCTGAGGTGTCTCATTTTCCGGTGTCTTATCCTCTGTTTCTTCTATTGTTTCTACAGCCTGCGCTTTGATCGTATACAGATCGCTGCTCATCGTTCCTAAAATCATTCCGGACATCAGCAGGTACGCAGTTAATTTCTTTATTTTCATCTTTTTCCCTCCTACTATCTACTGTGCCATAGTGACGAATTCTACTGTTTCTGAACGGAGAGACTCAATTCCTCTCTCATTTACTGCAGTTACATAAACCTGATATGTAGTAAGCGGGGTCAGCTCCTGAATCGTCTGATTCATTTCTTTTCCTTCCCATACCATCTTACCATTTGCATACACACGGTACGTACATCCCGGTTCTTCCGCAGCCCAGCTGATATTTGCGGAAGACGAAGATTTGCTGTCAATTCTCACGTCGTTTGGAGCTTTCGGTGTTTCCCAGTTGTCCTGGCTCTGTGTTCCGATCAGGTAATACCAGGAACCTGTTCCATACTCTACCCCATCTTTTCTTGCTGCTGCCCGCAGAATTGTATTTTTCTCGACTGTAATCGGTCCTTCATATTTTTTAGCGGACTCAGAAACTTCTTTATTTTTCTCAAATGGCTGACTGCCGTCCAGAGTATAATAAATCTCTGCTCCTTCACCTGCTGTCAATGTCACCTGCTGTGCAGAATCATATTGTCCGGAAGCAACATCTGCGCTTACCTGAATATCCATTGCTGTAAAGGATACTTCTGCCGCTTCAGATTCATTGTCATATCTGTCCACAGCTTTTACCTGAACAGTATACTCGCTGCCAGCCTCCAACGGATCTAAGATCAGCGCAGTCTGTGTAACTTCACGGAAACCAACCTGTTCTCCGCCTTTACTCCAGCTTACTTTGTATTTTTCGACTCCTGTATTATCTACTGACGGAAGGAAACGAATTTCTGCTTCCGATGCCTTCGGAGATACGACTCTCAGATTGCCCGGCACAGTTGGTGCTTCTTCATCTTTGATCACCACATCCCCTGTTTCGCCCATTACTTCCAGTTCTACAACGTGGTTTGTATTTCCTTCTGTACTTCCGTTCATATATACGCGGATGTATCCCGCATCAAAATGTTCTCCTTCTTTCGGCAATGGTGTTTTTGTATTTGGATCCAACCAAGATACACCTTCACCATACACTTTCATGGTTTTTCCGTTTTCAGTTTCTACATATTCTTCCTGATTTCCTTTTGGAAGCTTATGTGTCTTTCCTGCCTCACCGTTAAGAGCTGCCGGCCATTCCGTATCCGCGTTCTGATTTCCGTTCCACAGCACCAACGTTTTAGTCGGATCGAAGGAACTGTCCGGTGACAGAAGTACGACGGTATCATGATATTTACGTGTACCATCCCAATACCGATACAGGTTCACTTCCTCGACATGATGTACCCCGCCAAGATCTACCTGCAGCCAGTGCGCGCCTCCAGTATTTCCGCCCGGATCTGAGTAGTTATCACGATTCGTCTTATTTCCATCTACAGCATCGTCTCTTCTGGAAGCTTCACTTGCATCTTCTGAAAAGCTCACATTTTTGCCTCTTGCCAGATTGGTTCTCTCAGATTTGATCGGCTCATCTTCTATTTTCTGTGCGTCTTCATCATATACAAACTCCAGGCCTGTGATAGAAAGATCAACCCATCCATTTGTCTGGATCGTGATAACTGCTTTTCCTGTTTCTTCGTTAAATTCTACTTTTGGTTCTGTGTACTGCGGCTGTCCGTCTGTGTCCGGCTGCTGTCCCTTTACAACCTTCACTTCTGGTTTTTTCGCCAGTTTTGTCAGTTCAAATGTAGTGGTACGCAGTTCATTATCTTCCGGAGAGAGCTTTCCTTCCGGTGCGTTTACCACATTGTACTCATCCATATATTTATACACAGATAATTTTCCATCAATCACTGTCTGTCCAGGTGAAAAGTCTCCTTTCCAGATTAAGCCATATATATTATCGAAAATAATCTCATCTTTATTTACCCGGTAGTTATTCAACGTGATATCCATCGCTGTTCCGTCTCCGGATTCATTCATGATCATAAATTCGTGAGGCTCCATCTCTACTTTCAGACGTGCGCTTTCTTCTTCCCCTTCCAGAGGTAAAATTGCATGCTGCTTTTCATTTGTATTAACTTTATTGTTGTAGAGATACCATGTGCCCTCCCATTTGTCAGCAAATGCATTTCCTACATATTCGATTGGATACAGATCTTTGAAATACTTTTGTTTTGCCTGTCCGGACAGATTCTTGTCTTTGACATCCAATACATTTGGCGGGGTTACGCCCAGTTTGTCTGCTTCCTGAATCAGTTTCTCTGTTACTTCAGCTCTGGTTCCCCATGCCGGAATAACAGGAATAATGCCATAGCGTCCTGTTTCATAAATCTGGAATCCTGTCGGTGTTCCTGATAAACCACTGTAAAAATCAGAACTTACATTTCCATAGAGAACCGCTTTGGTCTCTTCCATGATCTCTTTTTTGGACGGTGCCGGATTATTGACAATGTAACGGAACAGTTCTGTCAGGACATGTGTATTTGCCGGACTGTTCGTGTTGCTTGTTCCATATACGATTTCCGGGAACTCAAACGTGTAGATCACACCACCGCCCAGATAGGTGCTCATCATTTGCATTCCAAGCAATGCTTCCGGTTCTCCACAAAGTCTCTGCCAGTTGTTATAGCTTCCAGCTCCTTGCCAGAGTTTTGAGAACTGCTGGTCCCATGCCCAGGTATCGGAAAGCATTCCCCAGCCTCCGGTATATCCTGCCAGCCAGCTTCCCTGGAATAAACTGCTTGTTTTCAAATCATCCGGTTGATTTGAACTTGTGTTCTTATAAATCAAGTAGAATGCATCTCCGTGTTTTTCCAGTGCCTTTTTCATATTTGCATTGCTGACAATATTCGTCACTGTAGAACCGTGATCCTGATCTGACCATACAAAGAATCCACCGAATCGGTCAGCAATCTCCAGCATCTTAGCGCTTCCTTCGCATGGAGGACGAATACCTGCCCAGAAGTTCTCTGTATTGAACACACCCTGCATATTCGGATACATACGGTACATCAGATCCAGCCAGCCATAATCCATATCAGCTGTAATGTTGTACTGTGTTCCGCCCTGTTCCGGTGTTGCAGCTGCTGTCAATCCAAGAAGCATAATCGGCGCTCCCTGTTCATAGGCAATCTGCAGCCCATGTTCATGGAATGCCTGCAGATAAGCCTGTCCGATATGATCCGGAGCAAACTGTCTGAGGTTGTTTGTATGTAACAGCAAAACGTTATTCTCTTTCAGATCATCCGGAATAGCATTCCATCTTCCGTCTACTGTGTTAGATCCCTGTAATTCTGGTCCTTCTTCCTGTCCTATCTCATAGACATCGTTGGAATACGCTGTTGCGATCATCATCGGATGTTCGTTATCGATCACACGTCTTGGACCATCCTGTGACTGTACATCCTGCTCATTTTCATATCCATAAATACCCAGTTCCATGAATTTTACTGCGGCGCCTTTTGGATTCTCTGTATACACTCTGATATAACGTGCCTCTTTTGTTGTTCCAAGCTCTGTGGCCCCAAGTCCATTCTTGTTTGCATAATCCATATAGAACCACTGTCCGCCCATCGCTTCTTCGTATGGCTTTGAAACATTCTCCGGCTGTTTCACCCCATCCGGAAGTGTCGGATTTCCTTCATAATAAACGATCTGACCGTCCGATAAATCCTCTTCATTTCCAATCACAATGGCAGTATTTTTATAAGAAATCTTGGTTCCTTTCAGACGTTTTCCCTGACCACTCGGATTTCCATTTCCGATTGTCGCCTGTCCATCATATACCTGTCGTTTCAGGTTGATGACTTCCAACGGATAGGATGCACCCAGATCCACCTGTACCCACACCCCGTTTTTTCCTTCTGCAGTGCTGGTGACTTCTGTTCCCTGTTCCTGATAATTCTCCCAGTTGTTTCCCTCTTTATTACCTGTAGCATCATGCTGCAGATAATATTTGTCACCGTCGGTTAATAAATCCGCATTTTTCAGATCCATATTTTCCCCGACTGTGACTTTGACATCCTTTTCCTCTGCCAGATTGACCAGTGGCGGTGCTTTTTTTGCATCTGCCGCATCTGCACGGACTCCTGTTACCCCAAATGCCGTCAGCACAAGCGCCATGCATGACAGTCCGAGTAATCTGGCTTTGCTCCCTTCTTTTCTGGTTTTCATCCTCATTTTCCTCCTTTTCTTCCACATGAAAGTAAAACCAGAAAATGCTTTATTTTTTCTGGTTCCTTACATGTCTGGGATTTTCCCGCTTGAATTCTAGAGTACTATACTGTTCCCTCCTTTAATATGGAATATATTTACCAGAAATTGTACTTTCTTTACTATCACAATAGATTTTGCTCATTTATTTTGTCTATTTTTTACATTTTACGTTTTCACATCAAATTTTTACGGTAATTTTTCAATCATTTCTGCCAATATTTCTTCATCGAATCCTGATTTTCTGTCCAACGTAGATCATGTTCGGATCTGCAATTCCATTCCATGCTGCCAGTTCCAGATAAGTTGTTGCAAAACACTTTGCAATCTCTGATAAAGTATCATTTTCCTGCACAACATAATATTCCGCCGGAGCCTCATTTTGACTCAACTGTCTGTTTACTTCCCTTTGAACAGCATCCGGATCGTATCCCATATCACACAGCTTCTTTCTTCGTTCTTTACCGTTTGCATATTTTCCTTGTATCACTTCCCCGGCAACTTCCTCAATACTTTTGGACGGCTGCCCTGTCACGCCCTCTGCATACTTTGGTCTTGCATATCCGCGAATCTGCCCCCAACCTGCCGGAATTTTTCGTCTTGCCACTGCCTCATTATAATTCCCTTCCATCACTGTGATCATTTGGCCTGAAACAGACTCTACATACCCGATATGATCGGAATACCCGTCATTTGGCTGTACCTGGAAATCCCAGTTATACAAAATGATATCTCCGGGCAGTGGCACTATGGTTCCATCTTCGATCCAGATTCCCTTTTCTTTGAAAATCTCAATATGCTTTTCACATCCGCATTCTGTTCCGATCAAGTCCACACAGTCTGCCTGAATCGCTGCTGCAGAAACTGCGGTATCACACCACTCATCGGTATACTGTACGGCATATCCCCTCGCCAGTGGCTGATGCGAATTATACAGATCAATAATCTGCCGGAACTTCCCGTTTGCTTCACTGTAGCCAATCCACGAACGCATCACGTTCAATACATCCTGAGCGCTTCTTCCCGATGCATTTTCATCATACTTCATTAACTGATACTGCTCAATCAGTTCCATATTTTTCTACACATAGACAGAACTAGTCGCATACCCATCTGCCCAAATGGTTTCCAGATATCGTCTGGGTTCTGTGATTCCCTTCAGATTTTGATAACGTGGAAGCTGAAGCAGTTCAAAATATCCTTTCACCCCCTCTTCCATATTGTCAAATACCCGGAAATAATCGGAAATCACGGTTGCCGTTCCGGCTTCGTATTCCTCCCAGGTTGCCAGATTGACGGACTTCCCCTGCCATTTCGTCCCACATTTCAACCCAAAATAATTGTGATAGTCTTTCGCCAGCCTGGATTCTCCCCAGCCGGACTCCAAAATTGCCTGTGCAATGATGGGACTGCATACTTTGATTTCATATGCAGCCGCATATTTCTTTACATATCCTGCGATTTTCTGAATAAATTCCTCTTTCTTCATCGTTCTCCCCTGCTTTCTGTATATTTCTCTGCTTTTCCATTTAAAATGTCAATTGCCTGTCTGAGTACTTCTGGAATGGGCATCCCCATAAGCCCGGCATTTTCCAGAATAGACAATGCTTCATTTGCGATAAACGCAATGCACACGGCATCCCTCAGATAATTTGTCCCCATCAAAAGGTCCAGACGGACTGCGATCAGAACAAACAACAGTGTCATTCCTTTTCGGCACAGCCCTTTCCAGCCCGCACGACTCTCCAGTCTGCCATTTTCTGACTTCGGACTTTTCTTAAAAATCACCGGCAGAAGAATCCCGCCTGTGATCCAGTCGATTCCCATAAAAAGAACCAATGTCTGCAGTGCGATATCCCATCCGCCAAATAAAAGGGCAACTGCACTCCCAAACATTCCAAACAAGCTCGTCACCATTTGCTTCATATCCTTCACCACCTTCAATTAAAAAAGCAGAATAGACGGCATTCTTTTCAAAGAATGTTCTACTCTGCCACTCATTTTTCTTTTCCTTTTTTCATTCGATCCTCACTCAAGGATGCTCCCTTGTTTCTGCATAATCGTCTAACACATATCTTGCATATTTTGTTGCCTGACGCTCCATCCCGATCGGGGTTAATTCCAATGCGTTGATCCACTGAAAATAATGTGTCAGTTCATGCCCTATTGTAAGCAAGATTGCCGTCAATGCACTGTCCTTTCCCCATTTGTCACATAAATCTAAATAGTCTCCTGCCGCAACCCGGATATACGGTTCCACTGTATAATCATCTTCCATACTCCAGAATGTCCCATATACCAGATCCCCGTCCATTGCCCGTATTTTCTTTTTATTCTTTATGTAGGCAACAACTCTGAGGGGAAAGAAATATTCTTTTCTCAAAAATGCCGCAAACTCTTTACATGCCCTTCGTACCTCCGGATCTATCCCACTGTCAAACCGAAGCCTGAAGCCCGTCCGATGACCCTCTTCCATAAAATCAATGTTCTGTTCCCAGTTTTCTATCGTCCAAATGTGATCCATAATGTTTATCCCTTTTCATCATAAACTGCTTTCATGCCATGATACTGCATCTTTTCTTTTTGCACTCCACATAATCTGTCAATAAAAAATAAACCTATTTTTATGGCAAAGTATATTACAAACGCAAAGACTATACGCACTTCTTGTTTTAAGTATTCTAAATCTATTTTAATCATGCACACTAAAATAATTAAGAATAGAATCAAGAACATTACCTGCTTTAATACCACATAACGATATGTATTTGTGAATTTCATATGTCTTCTCCTTACAGCCATTCAGATATTTTCCCTTTTATCGTATCGATAAAATGCACTTACTTGCTTGCTCTTATACTCTATCTCTGTTGCATTTTGTTCTTCAAACATCCACTTAAATGATTTCATAAATTCCTCTTTTGCCGATATACATCGGAAGTGGCAGTTTCCTCTGTATATCGACAGTTTCTTACTGTTTTACTCTTTATTTTATCTCTTGTATTTTTACAATAATTTCTGTTTCCTCTTCATAATAAACCCGATACCGCTTTCCTTTCTCTATCTGTTCTTCACATAGTTTATTCCAGGCTGGTCCCCATATCTCCAACTTTCTCTTATCTCCTTCCGCTCCCATAAAAGTATATCCTCGATGCCAGGATTCCCAGGCTTTCCCTTCATAGATACAAATATTCTCATTCTGAATTGCCCGTGTATCTTGTATAACTGTGTACAGGCAAGCAATCACAACCGCTATTCCTAATAGCATATCACCTATGTTTCTCTTATTTTTATTCCAGAATTTACTTTGTACTATCATGGTAATTCCCACAACTCCCAACACTCCAAAGTATATCATTTCCTGATAGATTCCTGTAAAATCATACATGGATCTTCTCCCATTCTATCCCCGTCATTTCTTTTCTTCCGGTTTCTCATCAAATGCAATTCTTTCAATAATTCTGGAACGCCTGAAATAGTAAAATGTCACGATTTTTTGGTCAGCAAATTTTGCCAGTTCTTTCCCTGAGGCCACAATTTGAAATTTCATTGCTTTGGCATTTCGTATAGGCTTCAAAATAATTTTCCCATACACCCAGTTACATTCACTATATTTGGTAACATCTCTGGTAGTTTCTTCACGCCATAATCCTATTTTTTTCATTTCTCGTATACGCATTCTATCTTTTTCTGGTCCTATATACAAATCGATTATAAATAGTACAACTTTTATTCCTTTCCAGCCTCCCCACATAAGTCCCAACGATGAGATTCCTATATCTAACACAGCCATCGTATGCTTCTCCGCTATATACAAAATAGATAATCCAAAAGACATATCCCATATCGACCACCATATCACTGCGATACACGTCACTAAATTTAACAAAACTGCAACCCAATATGGATTTTTATTCTTCATATTTTCTCATTCCCCTGTATGTTCAACTTTTTACAACATCTTCACCGGTTCATACACCATGCTCCGATTCATACCATATCTTTCGCAATACTGGTAAAATTCTTGTGAAACAATATTGAAAGATGATGTATGATACCCTCTTTTTTGCTCTGTCAACACATCCCCTGTTTTATAGACATGGGTTTGATCTTTCAAATAATTTTTGTCCAGCACCAACTTCTGTACCGGATTTGGAATTCTTATCATTGCTTTTCCACATTTGGGACAAGATATGATCGGCTTGTTTGTAATTGCTTCCATCGGCAATGTTTCTGCAAAATATAACTGATATAAATCTTTTATCTGCCCTTGGGAAGCATATTTCTTAACTGGCCAGAATTCCAAACCTTTCCAGACACTTCCTAAAATCCTTCTGGTCTTGTCCGAACAAAACAAAAGTTCATCTGCTGCATTCGGCCCACTGAAAAATTGTCTTGTTCCCCACCTTACAGGCTTCGTAACAGATAAATATCCAATCTGCTCCTCATGTCGATACTCCATTTCTTTCTGAAATGGTCTTTTATAACCGCAGGAGCGTTGAAATGCATACTCATCATATTCCCACTGCACTTTAATGCTTTTGTTCCGAACAAACAACCATTGCGCCTCTTCAATTTCTCCTTGGGAATATTCACAGGTTGTAATCGAATCCAGTCTTGAAACAAATGGAAACTGTTGCTTAAATTTTTCATACACTTTCTGATCTTCATACAACTCAAATAGATACTCCTTATCACCTACTTGAACAGATCTCCCTCTTACTTCAAAAGAATCTTCCGCCTGATAAGGGATTTCATATCGATTCAGAAATCTCAATAAACCAAACTTATTTTTTAAACAATAATAATGCTTAATCCTCATATGGCACCTTTTCGATTTCAAGATCAAAAATCAGATCATCAAAATCATCATCCCAATCAATATCGTTGCAATAAAATCGAAACTTATCCTCGCCCAATTCTTCTTTGATCATGGCGCAGCCTTCTACGAAACAAGTGATCATATCTGATCTAGGTCTTAAACACCCGTTGCTAATCCCAATATCTCCTTCTTCCAAAATGATTTCTAGTTCAAATTCTTTCGGAGCCCAGGTTTCTTCAAAAATAATCTGTGGAAATCTCCTTCTTTCCTTTTTCAAACGTTTTCCATTCCAGAATATTTTCCCCTTAAATCCATCCAAATGTAAAATAATTGACTGTTCATGTTGCGAATTAGTACTTACAAAAGTAAATTTTAGTCGATACTTCCCCTTTTTATCGTATCGATAAAGTGCACTTACTTGCTTACCCTTATACTCTATCTCTGTTGCATTTTGTTCTTCAAACATCCACTTAAATGGTTTCATAAAAATTTCCCTTCGTATATCAAATTAAATCTAATATCGCCGCTATCCATGTCATATCTTTTTCGCATATTTTTTCTTTTTGTAAAATATGTTTCACAATCCATCTGCTATATGTGGGAAAATAGCGATTCATTCGATACCACATCGGACATTGTGGAAGCTTAAACAGAATCAGGTCATTCTCCTGGATTGCATTTTTCTTTCCAACACTCTTGCATATAGCATGGAACACTGAATCCGGCATTCCTTCTTTTCTAACGCAATTCATATAAAATACACCTACCATTTTATTCTTCCAATGATTCCTGTAGTTTCCTATATGATTTGCAATTCGCGCGTCTTCTATCGTATTCAATCCATTATAAATACCTGACATCAAAAATCTTCGATGATTTCCGCCGTAACAGTGCACAAACGCAGAATTTACCCTATATTTTCTGTTTTCAAACACCATCAAAATTTTTTCAAATTCTTTCAATGACAACTCTGTTTTTAATAAATCTCTTCTAACATTTACTTCAGCTATTAAATAATCACTATGAAATGTATAATCAAGTTCAATTGAAAAATACGGAAATATATCCTTATTTTTCATATGGCATTCAAATTCTATCGTTGGCGAAGAATCTGTTTCTTCGCCATAATACAACATAGGAATTTGTAAATTTATAAATTTTGTTCTCCCCTTTTTTCCATTACGGAAACTTTTTCCAATTTGCTTATAATCATAATCTGGATGCAATAATGAATATCCTAATTTTTCATAAGTACATCCTAAAATAGAAGAAATCTCATCTGCAATTTCCAACATTTCACGTCCAATGATTTCTGATGGATAGCTTCCGATATAGATTTTCATCGTATAATAAAAATGATTCATCACAGATTTTTTATCCCCCCTCTTGCCGATATACATCGGAAGTGGCAGTTTCCTCTGTATATCGACAGTTTCTTACTGTTTTACTCTTTATTAACTTTCATCAAACACAATCTTCTCAATGATTAATACAACATATATTCCGATGGTAACTCGAACTTATATCCCCATCCATAATATTCATCCACTGTTCTTGGCAAGTCCTTATTTTTTAAATTATAATGCTTCCGGTTCCTTTCACAATACACATATGGAATCTTCATACAAGGAGTCAGATCTCCATCCAACACATTCATAGAAAACAGAAACGTCTGTATCTGCGGCATTTGATTCAAAAAACTCAAACTCGGAATTTCATTTCTTCCGGTCAACTCTAAATGTCTCAAATTTACCAGTTTTTCCAATACAGAAAAATCTTTCACCTTCGGGCATCCACTGATACAAAGCGCCTCAACAGATTCTGCTATATGTTCTAGTGCCGAAATATCTTCCAACCTTTTTAATTCTTCCAGTTGAACCCATTTTAAGTTGGGGGCTGTTTCTATATGGTCTAAATTTCGAAGCCTTGAATAAAATATCATAAGATACTTCATTTTTTCTGAGCAAAAATATTCCCTTAAGTCTTCTTTATCGCAATCAGATATCCTAAGTAATTCTAAATCCTTCACTTTTTGAAACCCGGTTCCTCTTCTGAAATTACTTAATGATATCCTAATTTGTTTGATATGTTTCATTTTCGTGAAGTCCACAAAAAATTTATTAACTCGTGGAGCACCTGCTAAACTTTCTGCTCCACAATCCACAGCTTCTAAATTTTCCATCTCATACAACGGAGAAAAGTCAAATTCTTTCTCAACGCACAGGGGAACATAGACAGATGCTGCCTTTATTCCCGGACATTCTTTTAAAAATTCAATACTTTCCGTAAAAACATCTACTCTCTCCACATTATTTTCATTGATAAATTTTACATGTTCTTCTATGGTTCGCTCTGTACGGCGTTTGGGTCGCTCCTCCTGTGTATTTGAAATTCTCATAGCAGTGTTCCCTTTATAATCACTGAATACAAATCCGTCTATTTTGATCGTTCCATCAAAATTTTTAAAATACAAATCATTCCTTTGCTCTTCTGTAAGTTCAAATGCCTTCATGTAACTCCTCCTTCTTGAATATTATTACGCCTTCATTTTTTCGTCCCATATCTTATCCCCATTCGGGTATACTTTATCGGACGAAGTCCGCCTGCCGTAGGCATACATTGCGGGATGCCCGAATGGGGATGCTTTAAAATTCAATAGCTCTTACACCTTACTTAATATTTGAGATATTGAAACTTTTTATGAAACTGCTTCCTTCCTGGACTCCAAATTTTGTTTTTTAGTGTATGCTGTGCATCTTTAAACTTTCCATTTGGGGACTTTTCAATCCTTCGACATTGCATCAAATATTCATCGATAAAAGCCTCATTTTTTGACGGAGCTGACTTCCATAATATTGATTTCACTGTTCCTTTATGTCCTTTGGCTGATTGAATTGCTCTGTCAAAGCCACCTTTTCCAACATAACTTAGTCCATCCGTATAAAAAATTTCATATGAGCCAAATCCTTTTCTAATTTCCTTTGGTAAACTCATTGCTTTCGCTGATTTAATGATGTCATCCCCTTCTTCAGCTACTTTCTGAATTTTCGTAATAGCCTTTGTAGCTTCTCCAATTCCAGTAACGAATGGAACCAAATCAACTGCATCGCCTACTAAACCAGCCCATGCCAATACATCTGATGGATTAGCTGCAACCTCCACGATACTTGCTCCCAAAGTAACTACATCAAGTGCTGTCTCCCAAAAATCCCCTCCTGTATCTTTACGTATCACATTATTATTGTCACAATATACATACAGGTTCTTATCTGTTAATTTGGTAGGCACTTTTCCTATAAGGCTTACATCATCCGCATTGACAAATCTCCCCGTCTCCGGATCGTAATACCGACTATTCAGATAGTACATTCCCAGTTCTTCGTCATAGTAGTATCCCTTGAAACGGAATGGATTCTTTCTGCCCAGTCCATTCAAACTGTAATCCGTCAGATTCAGCAGTTTTCCCCAGGAATTATACTCATATTTTACAAGTTCCGTTCCGTGACTGTCAAGAATTCCCAGAATATCCCCAAAAAGATTTTTGCGGTAGAAATACATCTCATTCTGATACTTCATGGCAAACACATTACCCTTGTCATCGTAGAAGAAATCGATCCTGCTGCCGTCACTGGACGTCTGCATCAGAATGGCCGAACCATCCAGATAAAAGTCTGTCGTAACGCCATTGACCGTCTTTCGGATTCTCTTTCCGCTGTCATTGTACATGCAGTACATATCCAGTCCGGCGCCTGTGATGTGCTTCAGCTGATGTCCTTTTTCCCATTCCATCTGCATCCCCAGATACTGGAGCGGATTTCCCATGGCATCATAAGTAATTGCCTGTCCATTGTAGAAATGAAGCTGATCTCTCCAGCCTCCGGTCTGATACTCAAATGTATCGGACTTCCACGGTGCTTCTGTGATCACTGGATTTTCGATATAACGGTACTCGTCTCTTCTGACCATATTTCCACCCACATCATAGGTGTAACAGATTGTCTGATTCTGCTTCTGATTATCTTCTCGTACCAGCTGGTTCAGTGCATCATAGTAGTAGCGGATTTTTCTTTCGCTGCCATCGGCGCTTCTCTCCACCATTGTTTCCACATTTCCACAGGCATCATAGGTGTAGGATTCTGCACGGTTTCCTTCCCGGACAGATGCAACCAGGTTTGTAGTCACTCCTGCCTCTTTGCCTGAGACGTATGTATACTCCTGAGTCGATGTATTCGTATCAGAGAAGTGATTGTGAGTACGGATCACACGTCCAAGGGCATCATATTCATAGGCAATCTTCTGGGCGCCGTTGATCTTGATTCCATATCCAAGTCCTGGTTTCTGCTGTTTCTCTACATCCCCGTAAAGGAATTCCACCTCATGTCCGACTCGATCTTTCTGATACGTATATCCTTTGACACGATTTTTCTCATCATACACTTTGCGAAGTTTCATTCCGTCAGAACGGTCTGTTCCTACCATTCTTCCGATCAGGTCATACTGGTATGTGCTAATCACTCCACTGCAAAGATCTTTGTGCCTTGCAATTTTTCCACAGCTGTCATACGTATTTTCAAACAGTTTTTCTTCTCTGCCGTCTGCGGTGATCAGATACTGTGCCGCAAGCTGTTCTTCCGAATTGTATTCATTTCGAACGGCTTCCCCTGTCGCATAGGTAATCCTGTCCGCAAGACCGTTCCGGCTTCGAAGCGTGGTGCGCTCCAGTTCTCTTCCTCCAACCGACACGGATTCCAGATTTCCAAACGGATCATACGCATAATCATACGTAAATCCATTGTGACCGATGGACGTCACTTTTTCGTTTTCATAGGTGTAAGAAACTTTCACTTCTTTTCCATCCACCATTCTCGCAACTTCTGTCATCTTATCCGTGTTAGCATCGTATGCATAGGAAGTGGCATTTCCTTTTGCATCTGTCAGCTTTGTCAGAAGACGGTTCTTGTCATCATATTCATAATGCACGGTATTTCCTCTGGAATCTGTGATCGTCTTCGGCTGCTTATAATCGGATGTGTATGTCATAGACGATTCCATGCGCTCACTGCACTCTTCCAGGATCCACCATTTGTTGACCTGGCTGTTTGACTGGTGGGCTGTCAGAATGATATCTGCCAATTTTTGATGGGAATAATCCATCACATCCAGAGACAGGTTTCCATCCTTACAGATGATCGCATATCCATTTCCCGGTGACACCTCTTCGAATCGGAACAGCTGATTTGCAGCTCCCGACATAGCCGTCTCCAAAGAAAGAATAGAAAAGCCTCTGTCGTTGGTTCCTGATTTTGCCAGCACTTTTCCCGGTGCGTGAACCGGCTCTAACTGATAATACGTGCCGTCATATGGCAGCAAACGATACTGCTGGTTCATCCCGCCATTGTAGTTGAACTGCACTGCCTGTGTTCCTGCTGCTGTCGAAGCATTCTTCACATCAATATATTGTCCCGAATGACGTACCCGGATATGATAAGTCCCTCCCGCTTTCGGAACTGCTGAAACAGTTCCCTCATCTGCCGGTTCAAAATACCAGTCCTGATGTTCGTTTCCTTCTTTTCGTGTATAACTCTGCACCGGCTGTCCGCTTGTGGTACTCTTTGGTCCATTTGTCAATGCTTTCTTATCTTTCGTTGCCTTGCTGGTGATCTGGAAACTTCCATCTGCGTTTGGATGCAGCTTCCATTTCTGTGCATCGGTATTGTTGTTTCCATAGATCTGGATCTTTTCTCCTTCTGCATCAGATTTGTTATTAAGATCCAGGCGGTATCCAGAGCCACAAAGAGGCTCAAACTGCATATATCCGTCTTTTCCATCGATCAGCTTCCATTTCTGCGCAGCACTTCCATTAAATGTATAAAGCTGAGCTGTTACTGCATTATTTGCTTCCCCGCCTTTCACATCCAGATAATTTCCAGAAACTTTTTCCCGGATATAATACACTCTGCCCGGTATGACTGCCCCAAGATGCTTTCCGCCATCTGCCGTCATCCGGATCGGCTGTCCTTTGTCATTGTATGTGAATCGATAACGGACTCCTTCGGAATTGGCAGCCTGAGTCAGATGATTTTTCGTATCGTACCGATATTCAAACCCCGTTCCATCAACACTTCCCATCTTGGTCAGACTTCCTTTTTTGTCGTATGAAAAACTCTCTTTTTCCGCTGCACTCACTGCATTGATCAGATTCCCGTCATCATCATACTGATAGCTTTCCCCATCATCTCTGACAAGCTGAACTCCTTTAAACAAGACCTGATTCACCTGATTGTAATACATCAGATACACATGGATCGCCTTGTATGTTTTCTTCGCCCCTTCATTTTGATCGTCTGTACTGAAGGTGTTGCTGACAAACTGCCATCCTTTGATATTTGGATTACACTGGAAATGATGCCATTTCACAGAATCATCCGTATAAATTACCGCTGCGGATAAAGAAAAATGTTTCTCTGGAATTCCAAAGCCCTTGACCCAGCAGCTCAGGTTAAAAATGTCTCCTTCTTCTCCGGTAATATTAATCCCCTGCATCAAATGGAGATTTTGTTCCATCTGTCCGTTTAATACCGCACATCTGCCTTTATCTGCAGTCATCACACTTTTGACCCCGGATGCCGCCGGATGGAATTCCCATTGATCCGGCGCTTCATTCGTACACCGTTCAAATCCCGGATTGTGGATCAGATTCAGTTCATTTGCCACATTTCCTGTTTCCAGCTGAACACCACTTACCAAAAGTGTTCCTCTTGCTCTTGTCATTCCCACAAACACGGAAATGGTTTCTTCTGCCGGAAGCTGGAATGTGAGAACCAGTCTCTCCCATCCGTCATCCACGTTTTTATCTGTCACATAGTCAATACAGCGTTCCCCCATGATTCTGGTCCGGTCTGCCCGGATTACGGATACAACCGCTCCCTGTTCCTGGTTTTCCGGGTTCAGCGATTCTGTTTTTACATAAGCAGACAACGTATATGTTCCAGCTGACAGATGCACATCCTGACAGATTCCTTCTTCTGATGTCAGCTCTGTTTTTGTCAGTTTCGCACTTTTTGTACCAATATATCCATCTGCATGTGTGATCGCTCCCCGTTTTCCATCTGACATACGACAGGTGTACCATCCGCCATCTCCATGAGACGGATCAAATGTTGGATTTCTCAGCAGACCATACACTGTTTTCTGAACAGAACCATCTTTACTCAGCTTATGATTTTTCATGCCGGATGTATAGTAAGAATAATTATTTGCAAATCCATCTGCATCCAGCACATCTGTCGGACGTCCCATATTGTCAAAATGCCACGTTGTTTTCTTATTATCTCCCGGACGTTCCATCTGACCATCCAATCCAGGTTCTTCAAAAATCGTAGTATTTCCGTTTTCATAGGAAATCTTTAATTCCTGACCCGGTGCATTTTTCTGTCCCGTTTCGGATACTTTGCTGACACGGGGTACCCGGAAATCATTTGTGTACTCGTAATTTACACGATAGCCATCCGGATTGGTCACACTGAGCAGTTTATGAGAACCATCATAAGTAAACTGGCTCTTACTTCCATCCGGATAAGTAATGGATGTCAGATTCCCCTGCGCATCATACCCATATCGGATCTCTCGCCCTTTGGTATCCTGAATAGCTGTTATCTTTGATTTCCCCTCATCCGTTGAATAAATGATATTTAAAAATCCACCTGACGCATCTGTAATATATCCCAGATAATTTCCCGCTGAATTCGGACCATACTGGTGTTTCACGGAATTTCCGTCCAGATCTTCGATGAATCGTAAAAATCCGTCCTGTCCGAATATATACTTCACTTTGTCTTTTGTTTCCATCGTGCGATAACGGTCATGTTCAGAACTTGACGTCACTGTGATCGTCAGTCCCAGCCCATCCTCATCTTTCAGCTTATTACCGTCATTGGTATCTTTATAGAAATAATGTTTTGTTCCGTCTTCATCGATATACACATACGGATAATCTTTGATCCCACTTTCTTTCAACTCCTGCTGGCTGCTGAGCCTCCATCCGTACCCCATACGGGAAGAGGTATCCGCTTCACTGGAATTATACACATGACGGATTTCTGTTGTCATCGGACCTCCCTCTGTTGCCACATCCAGATGACTCCAGACAACATTTCCTGTAAAGTCATTCGTGTAACCGATTCCTGCGCGCCCTGCTGACTGCTCATGGTAACTCTGATAATCCTCCAGACCATTTACATTCCTGTAATAAAACACACCGCTTGGAAACTGTTCAGAAGAGATACTTGGTGAGTCAGATGCATAGAATCTCGCATAAGCACGGTTTGCCAGATTTTCATCATCTTCATATTTTGATTTCACCATAATTCCATAGTTTTTTCCTGTGTTATACCACTGACGCACCAATCTGGTCACATTGAATCCTATCGGTGTGATCGAAACTGTATTTCCATTGATTACCTGTTTTACTTTTTTATAATCCAGTATTGCACCATCTACTGCCGGCTGATTTCCCCAACGGACGCTTTTTTCATCCCAGCTGTTTTTTACTTCATAAGCAAGAAGCGGCAGCTCCGGATTGCTGTAGGATGAATATTCAAACTGCCAGATATACATGGTCGCTCCGTAAATGATCGAACCTTTTCCAATATCCGGAAGGTCTCGAAATCGAAGCAGCGCTCTCATTTTTCCAAGTTCATCACTTCGCCCTACCACGAAAGATCCATATGCATATACGTTCCCCGGATTCTCCGGTACATTTCCTCCTGTGAAAACATACGTATCTTCAATATTTCCTTTTGTTTTACTCGTCTCTGTCATTGGATCGATCACGATTGGATAAACACGTTCTGTGTCCTGCATCCATTCACGATCTGGCACAACTTTGATAACACTGCTCTCTGTGCCGATTTCTACTTGAAATTCCACCTGAAGAGACTGATTTCCTGCGGCATCATACATATACGGTTTCACCAGTCTGAAAATCCTTCCTGACTCCTGATTTTCCGAATCATACAGCCCAAGTCCTCCATCTTCTTCGCTTCGCAGCTCCATTCCAGGATGCGTCAGTTGAAAGCTCAATTCCTGTTCTGCCGCCTCTTTTCTGTTCAGTCGAATATTCTCTTTTAGCTGCTCTCCCTGGATTGAGTAATGCAGATCAATTCCCGGAAGAATTTCCTCATACACACCTTCTCCGTTTAAATGCGGAACACACATCATCTTTCGGATCTCATCCTCTTCTGACTCTTCCTCTTCTAAAACAGACACTTTCATATCCAACATTTCTGCTTCTTTCCAGAAATCTTCCTTTTCCAAAACACGAAATGTAGAAATTTCACCTTCATAATTCACGTTTCGTGTACTTTTTGTGTGTAAAAAAGGTGACAATCCCCATAAGATTTTCTTTCCGTCTTTCTCGATCGTTACCAGTTCCTTTGTATCTGACTCTTTTGCAAAACTTACACGAACTGCGGACGCAAGATTTCGATAAACTTCTCTCCCGTCTTCCTGTACAGCTTCCAGACGGTTATCAATTTCTTTCCACTGTCCGTCTTCTTCATAATGGACCGGAGCCGGATATACAGCTGCCGCCATTCCCTTCTGTGTCATCTGAAAATGTTTGACACAACGCTCTCTCTTTTCCGGTACTTCCCGTAAAATTCTATCTCTCATATTTACCTCCTGCCGAAATTCTCTGTATTCGGTCTTTCTATTTTTTCACACGTTTCGTGCACGTTTCGTGTAGTTATACAATACACGATTCGTGTTCTTTTGTCAAGCACATTTTGTGGATTTTTTATTTACTTTTTCCCACGATTTGTGTATAATCATATTGTATTCATAAAAAGTTTTGATTTTTACAAAAACTTCCCAGTGCAGCAAAAAAGCTGCTCAGAAAGGACGTGTATGTTATGGCTGTATTTGCCAATATACTCAAAACACTGCGAACAGATAAACACTTATCCCAGCAGGAGCTTGCCACTCGCCTTGGCATCTCAAAGAGTGCAGTCAGTATGTATGAACAAGGACGGCGTGAACCTGATTTTGATATTCTGAATAAAATTGCAGATATCTTCCAGGTCGATGCAGACTATCTTCTCGGACGTAGTTCACTCTCTCATGAACCCGAACCTGTCACAATTGCCGCACACCTTGATACCTCTGACCTTACGCAGGCTGAGTTGGATGATGTTGAAAAATACATTCAATTTATCCGTTCAAAAAGAAAACAATAAAGGAGCATTCAGAAACGGCTATGCTGAACAAATATGAAGAACTGTTAGAAGAGGCTGCCGCCCAGAACATATCAGTAGATGAGAACTTTCCTTTTCATGGAAACTTAAAGGGATTGTATGTAGATCAAAATATCGCCCTCTCGGACCAGTTGGAGACCTCTGCCGAAAAAGCCTGTATTCTCGCAGAAGAACTTGGTCATCACTACACTTCTGTCGGAAATATTCTGGATATCTCCGATCCTGCAAATGCAAAGCAGGAACGCCAGGCACGAATGTGGACCTATGAACGGCTGATCGGTCTGCGTGGTTTGATCGATGCCTATCAGCACGGATGCCGGGAATATCACGAAACTGCTGAATTTCTGGATGTAACAGAAGAGCAGCTTCGCGATGCCATTGCCGATTATCGCTCAAAATATGGAGTCTGTACCAAATATCAGAACTACTATATTATGTTTGAACCCTATCTGATGATAGGAAAGAAAAAATGAGGACAACGCCATCGTCGTCCTCATTTTTTCATTCTTTCTACAAAAAAATTCCATAGACATTACTATCTATGGAACTTAATAACTCCCCGAGTTGGGTTCGAACCAACGACCCTTCGGTTAACAGCCGAATGCTCTACCACTGAGCTATCGAGGAATACTATAAAATTGTCTCAGCTCTTATCACTGAGTAAATGGAGAATACGAGATTCGAACTCGTGACCTCCTGCTTGCAAGGCAGGCGCTCTCCCAACTGAGCTAATCCCCCGTTCAAGCTGTTCAGTTATCACCGACAGCTATTAAAATATACCATATTGCACAGTACCTGTCAATAGATTTTTTCAATTTTTTGTAAAATATATATTTTATCTTCAAAACCGACTTTTCAAGATCGAAAATCCCTCTTAAAATGACAACAGCTTCGTAATCAATATATTGTTATCATACAAAAATGTCAGAATACTGCTTTTCTCAATCATCTCAAAGCAAGACTGTCCAATCGCATTATTATACAATAATGTTATGATCAAAAACAAGAGCCAGACAATCACCAGTGCCGCCGCTGCTCCGACAACCGCTCCGCCCAGGTGATTGAAAAATCCCAGAATCGGAAGCTCGCCGATCAGATCTACTGCAGCCATCAGTGCCCTGACAAGAATCCACACAAGGATAAATGTAACAAGAAACGCCACAACCTTGAGGATCATCCTCGCAATATACGATGCAGCATACTCAGGAAATGACTTAACTCCCAGTTCCTGATAAATTGTGCTGTTATTGTTTTCCAGCAGCCGGTTTTTCAAAAACTCCGGCAACGCTGCATTTTCAATCTCCTGAATCTGCACTTCTTTTGGAATCTCTCCAATGATATTCAAAATATCCTGAATGTTGATCCCCAACTGGTTCCAGTCCAGATTGTTGATATCCGCCAGCTGATCCTGATTCAATTCTCCAAGTGAAGTACCGCTTAAATCTGCATTTTTCAATGTATCTGCAGAAATCTGAGGCATGAACATCTCCATACATTTTTCTTCAATCATCTCATCCGCAGGTGTCCATTTAATAAGCGCATCACTGACATAAGGCGCCAGAAACATAACCAGCACGATCGACAGAACCGTAGCCAGCAACGAAATTCCGATTTTGAGCAGTCCTCTGACATAGCCTGCCACGATACTGATCAAAAATATCACTCCTACAATAATCAATAACCAATTATCCATATTTTCTCCTAATTTGTCAGGTAAACAAGCCGCAGTTCATCTTCACCGGCGATCAGGTATCTGTGAATTCCGGCAGCCGGAATCACTTCCTGTGCTTCTATTCCCCAGTCTCCCTTAAATCGCTGTATTCCTGTGTCGCTGATGATACATCCCTTTGTTCCGTCGAACATGATGATCTCATCTCCTGCTATCTTTACATGACTATATTCTCCTGTTATTTCCCGGTTTATTATCTGTTTTCCCGTTTTATCATAAAGCTGCACTTCATATCCTGATTTATCTTTATTCGTAAGAATAAACCCGATATACCTGTCCGAGTGAAATTCACTGCGTATCTCCTGATTCAGCTTCACTTCGGTTTTCTTTTTCACGGACTTTGTACCTTCATAGATCACAAATGATTTATCACCAACCGCAACGGATGTGGACGCGTCCATATAAAACACATCCGGAACGACTGTCTGCTCAAAATCTTCTGTATAAATCAGGTTGTCCGTTTTTTCCTGACCTTCTTTTCCAAAATTATAAAAAGCAACCATGGACTTCAATGTTCCGTTTTTTGTGGAAAGATACGATACCATCAGGTTCTCCCCATCCGCCGACATGTCCAGTGAGATTGGATATCCGGTACTGTTTAGATTTACCTGATGCTCTACGAGTATATTTCCCACTGCATCATAGGAAATGATCTGCGGCGTAGATTCGTTTTTCAGGATCGCGCTTACAATCCCCTGATTTGAAACAGAAATCTTTTCAATCGGAAGCGTAGTCTCAATCTCCCCCTTTAATCCACTCTTCTGAAAGATCATGATCGTATTACCGCCCACATCTGCTATTGCAAACACATCCTCATTAACGTCCACTATCGGATTCTGAATCTGACAGGGCTGAATCCATTTTTCCTTATTCTTTTTATTCAGAAACACAACGCCATCTCTGCTGTATCGGATCACACCGTCCGAAAATGCGATATACTGGTTGCTGTCTTCTGTATCTTTCTTATGTGAGTCCGCTGTTGCAACGGACGTATACGTCTGATTTTCAATCACAAGATAGGTTCCTGTCACGATCATGGCTGCCACGACGATCCGGATCGTCCACTGTCCCAGCACGCTTCTTCTGTGCCTTTTGACCTGCCTCCGAATGATCTCCATATCTATGGATCCAGAAAATCGAAACCGCGGATTTTTCTTTTGCTTCATATCCGACCCCTTATCATTTTGTTTTATTTTCCGATTATAGCATTATTTTATGGTAATAGCAATTTCTGACCTACATAAATCAAATTTCCATCCGTAATTCCGTTCATCCGACAGATAGAATCTACATGCGAAACATCTCCGTAGGCCTTTTTGCTGATGATCGCCAGTGTATCTCCCTGCTCCACTACGTACACTCCCTCTGAGGAATCACCTTCTCCTTCTGTACTCTCCTGTTCCTGGACAATATCATCTGCTTTTTCTTCTTCCTGTTTTATTTCCGGATCTGATGCATCCTTTTCTGATGGTGGTGTTTCTTCCTGTTTTTTTACGTCTCCCTCATTGGATGCTTCTGTCACTTCACCGCTCACCGGCTGCACCTCCTCTGTATTATTTTCCTGTAAGACCGCTGACGACGCCTGACTCATCACTTTCTGGACAGCTTTCATTTTCCCGAAATTATTGAGTGTGGTAACTCCCATAATAACTGCCACCAGTATAAGTATGGAACTTGCTACATACATCAGACGGTTGTTTTTTTTCTGATGCGTCCGGCTTCCTCGACTGCGGACCATGTTCCGAAAGTCCTGAGCAGCTCGATCCTCAACAGTTTCCGAGGGAGACACCCCATTCTTTCTTCGAGCAGCAATCATATAGTTCTGCATACATGGATTTTTCTCATAATATGTATAACGACCGCCGATCTCCATCAGATCATTCAGTTTATGCACAAAATAAGATTCTTCCTTCTCTGCGGAATCCTTCATAACAAAAACAGTATTCTGTTTCGGGAACGATTTTTTATGAAGTTTCACTATGTTGCTCTTTGCATCCAGTTCTACTCCGGGCTGTGCGACAAACCAGCCCAACATTTCTCCGTCTTCAAAATACTGTTTACAGTCCTCATATGCATTTTTCCATGTTTCATCATCGATCACGTATTCATTGCCGACCAGCTTCAAGTCGTGCATCTGAATCGCACCATATATGTATACATATTCCTCATCCTCGCTCTTTTGCATATCTCCTACGAGAAATGCCCCGATCGGTCCGTCCTTCGCCTTATCACAAAGCTGTAGGAAAAAAGTATCTACATAGTCCTCCACATAAATTTTCGGGCTGTCACTCACGTTTCCAATCTGACGAACATTTTTTGGGATCTGTCTTTCCATGCTGTATATCCTCCTTGATTCAATTAATTTTTTGCCGGAAGCCTGTCCGCTCCCCCGGGTTCTTTTAGAGAATAGCACACGAAAAAGGCCGATTTTATCAGTTAATGTCACATAAGTTCGACAAAATTTTTGCCCGAAATTCTTCTATTTTCTTTTCATACTTTCAAATGCTCCGCAATATTTGTCTGTCAGTGTGATGATCCATCCTTCTTTTGTGTGAGGAATGCTAAAAAATGTGACTGGCCACATATGCGCCCGGATCACATCTTTCTCTATATCATTCAGAGGAAATAAACGACATGCATGGTTTAAGGCTGTTTTCGGATGTGTCAGCCCGTGGAAACGCTGCCCCGTCTCTTTTGCATGGGTATGCCAGTCATACAGAAACAGATCATGCAGCATCCCGCCTCTTGCCGCTGATTTTGCATCCAGATGAAAAAAGCGGCACCACACATAATTGTAGTAAGATACATGAAGGCAATGCTGATAACAATTCGTATTTCCATGATGCGGATATAGTTTCATACGAAGCACAACCGGATGCTTCGCAATATCCTGAATACATTCATAAAATTCTTCATCCCACTTCTGTTTCCTCAACAGGAACTCTTCTTTATGCTTTCTTATATAAATTTCTTCCAAACGTCGAATCATTCGATACCATAATTTCAAGTCTTTCCACCTCCGGATTCTCACTGTACAGACAGCTCCTTTCCCTATTATAGCACGCACTTTACATCCGAAAAAATATTTTCGGACATTTTTCTGTTTTTTGTCTCGATATGGGGTGGTTGGTAGGAACCGTAACGATATGGACATTCCACTTTGGCTACAATCTAGTGTACTGTATTGTTGACATTTAACTAAATATTTATAGCTATTATAGCCGCT
>OJSF01000808.1_pt1 | contig 29999 bp, 28 predicted proteins | sample 1599411 | NCBI WGS metagenome assembly OJSF01 (sample SAMN04168658, study PRJEB22393) | human gut metagenome | biome: human gut microbiome; feature: stool | host: Homo sapiens | collected 2014-03-24 | reverse complement strand
GCGACCACCGAGATCTACACTCTTTCCCTACACGACGCTCTTCCGATCTACTCATATTATTCACCTCATTTATTTTGAAGGTTGATTGCATAATGAAGTTGGACACTTGAGAAAAGAAAATCCATAGTGATTTTACTCGTATGGTAGAATGAAGTTCCCACACCACATTCACCAGAAGGAGCGCAATCACTATGGACTGCACACAGTATATCACAGTTGCCGCAGAACGCAAGAAGGGACAGCATCTCGGGCGAGAAGAAAGAGGAGCTATCCAGTATCTCAAGCGGCATGGGCTTTCAAACAGAGCCATAGCCAGAGAACTTGGCTGTTCCCCCACCACCGTCGGAAACGAGTTGCGCCGAGGCACACCGCCTCGTAAGAGCAACAAAGGCAGACCCCCCGGCTACTCTGCAAAGCGAGGAGAGGCCGTTTACAAGGCAAATAGAGTGCGTTCAAAGCGTAATCACAAGATACTGTCCTGCACCTGCTTTCTGAATTGGACTACAACGCAAGTACGAGTCCATAAGTGGTCTCTGGATGCCTGTGTCGGCTACGCCAGACTGCACGGCTTGTTTGCACCTGAAGAAATGGTCTGCACCCATACCCTCTACAATGAAGTGTGGGCTGGCAAACTCAGCTTGACTGCGACAGAACTGCCGGAGGCTCTGAAACGCAAGCAGCACAAGGCTTCTTTGGCTCGTGAGAACAAGAAGAATTATGGCAACGGTATCTCCGAGCGCCCCGAAATCGCCGCTCTACGCATTGAGGAAGGCCACTGGGAGGGCGATACCGTGGTTGGCAAAAGGGCTGGCAAAGAGGCGGTTGTTCTCTCCCTGTTGGAGAAGAAAACCGAGAACTACATCGCCATGCGCATCCCCGGAAAGGACTCCGCTTCCGTGCTGGATGCTATGCGGCAGCTCAAAGAGGAGTACGGCGACCGCTTCGGCCAGGTATTCAAGACCATTACCGTGGACAACGGCTCCGAGTTCTCCGGCTTTGCTCAGGTTGAGAGCTGGGGCAGCAAAGTATTCTTCGCTCACCCGTACACCTCTTGGGAGCGTCCCCAGAACGAACGTCACAACGGCCTGTTCCGTGCCTTTGTTCCCAAGGGTGCATCCATTGAGGACTACTCCCCAGAGGACATCCTGTATGCTGCTGACGAACTGAACGGACGCCCTCGGAAGAAGCTCGGCTACCGTACCCCCGAGGAACTGTACGAGAAGTTCCTGGATTCTGTCTACGCCGCTTCTGTCAGCTAACTAATTTTTACCGTGCGGGTGTCCAACTTGCACTTGCAATTTGCGTCATTTATTTTGAATGAAATCTGCACTGTATAGATACTTATTGAAGTTCAAAACACTTAATGTAACATAACCTCCAGTTCGAGTTTTCACACAAACTTTCCATCCGTTTTCATGAGATTTTTATAGTACCACCCCTTATTCTCTAAAAGTTTGTCATGGGTCCCCTTTTCGACTATTTGTCCTTTCTCAAGCACTATTATCTGGTTGGCCATTCTAATTGATGAAAGCCGGTGGGTAACAATAATTTTTGTCATATTCATAGTGCTTAGATTTTCAAATATTTTTTTCTCTGTCGATGGATCCAAATTACTTGTTGCTTCATCAAAAACTAAAACTTGCGGTTTTTTCAGTAGGGCTCTTGCAATCGCCAACCGTTGTCTTTGACCTCCAGAAATGTTTTGCCCCTGCTCCCCAATGAACGTATCTAAGCCCATTGGCATACTTTTAATGTCAACAGCGAGTTCTGCTACCTTTAGTGCATTCCAGATATCATCATCCGAAAAGCTTTCTGTAACATCAACATTTTTGCGCACTGAAGAATTTAAACACATTGGATTTTGGGTGACCACTGAGAACCATTCATACATGCGGTCATGCGAAAAATCGTTGGCTTTTATACTATTTATTTTAACAGTACCGACATCTGGGCTCAGAAGGCCTAATATTATCTTTAATAATGTGGATTTCCCGCTCCCGGAGAATCCAACAATGGCACATAGTTCTTGTGGACGGATATGTAGAGAAATATCATTTAATACTTTTTGATTCAGACTGTGATTATAAGAAAAAGATACGTTCGCCAAATATAATTCTTCAAATTGTTGGCCACCTATGACACCATTCTTATGCGTTTCACGATATGTGATTAGTTCCTTATACCTTAAGAATACTTCATAAACAAAATTCAAGTTTGGCAGAGCTATTACAATACTTACGAATGGTGAAATGAAATAGTTTGCTAGAGTCACATATGCAATCAGTTGACCGATTGTTAGTGCTTCATTTACGACTGAAGAATATCCTAATATGTAGATTATAAGCGGAAATATAAGTGTAATAGTGGATGAAATAGCTAGCATCTGATTTCCTGTATTGGACTTTTTTCGAAAACTCTCAAGTTCATCCAAAAATTGATTTGTGAGATTCTTGTATATGGCTTTTTCCATTCCCATACATCTAATTTCAATAATATTTCCAATAGCCTCTGCTAGTAAGCCTTGCATATTACTCTGATCTGCAATATATTTGCTTGTATCTTCTCGATTTTTTTTATTGATTCCAAGCAAAAGGACAAGTTCTATAGTTCCAATAGCTATTGTAATTACTGAAAGCGATGGTGAATAAACAAACATTGTTACTAAGCAGATCGTAGAAGTAATTATCTGAACTGCAACTTGTGAAAAGGTATTTATAATAATGTTGTTTATCGCCTGAACATTGCTAAAACGATTTACAATTTCACCAACAGCATGCCATTCAAAAAAGCTAGGATCAATGTCAAACAGCTTCTTTAGCATTTTTGTCATTATTTCTTTTACAAAGCTTATATCTAAACGGAGCATTAACTTTTGCCGTGCTATTGAAAGAAAGAAATATAATCCCGCAATTACAATACATCCTACCAGTATATATGCGGAGTTCAACAACGATTGTGATTGTGTAATGCTGTCAATCAGTGCTTGTTCAACCAAAGGTATGGATAAGGTTAACGCCTGAATCAACAACATCAGTGAAATTATTCCCGCAACCAATTTGTAATTGATCGCAACTTTCAGCTTTGGTTTACATTTTTTTCTCTTGATTCTTTTTTCCGGTCTTATAGTGATTAGTATGTCACTAAAGGTGTCGTGGATCTGTTCAAAGTTGACAATAGATTTCCCTTTTATGGGATCTAACAGTATGTATTGTCCCAATACAGTCTTTGATCCAATGACTGCCAAATGGCTACCGCTATACACTACTGCCGGAAGATTTGAATCAAGTATATTTTTTTGCTTATTGTATCTATATGCTGTACATTTAAAACCGAATTGTTGTGTTGCTTGTTTTAATTGTGTCAGATTCACTCCATCTCTGCCAATGTGCACAACTTGTCCGACATCTACTATATCTACATCTAACCCATAATACCTAAACAGCATGGTCATGCACGCAATACTACAATCCATATTTCCAAGCTGAGCTACATATGGAACCTTTTTTTGCATGTTAACAACCCTTTTCACATAAATTGTCGAACGTGATTTTATCGTGTAATACTACAATGCCAAGGTGATCAAGAGTATTATTATAAATCACTCCATTTTTTTGCTATACTCCTTAATCAAAAAGGCGGAAAACAAAAGGCAGGCGATCATCGATAATAAGCTCAGTAATTTTTCGATATAATTCGATTCATAGTAACCAGAAAGCGTCAATGCCGCAATTATGGGATACAATTTGGAAACCGTTCCAAGATTTCCAACAAAAATAGTAATAAACGAATAAATTTCTGCTATTAACAGCCCCATCCAGTAATCTTGACCTGTTTTTATAACTATGCAAATAACTGGGAGAGTCGCAATAAAAACACTTAGTCCCTCAACACAGTACATTGTGAGGTATCTTCCAAATAATCCCACAGACAGAACTTGTACATGAAGAATTGCTTCTACGATAAAAGCAGATAAAAACAGGATCAAATACAACGCCGCGCTAAATATCAAAACCAATAAGATTTTTGATAATAGCATTGCTGGAATATCAATCGGTATAATCTGCAGCGATTTTAGCGTATCCTCTTGCATTTCACGACAAAACACGTAACAACCAAAAAGCGCAATGATTCCCGGTATAGCATACATAGTGCCTAATGACTGTACTCCTGTCAGAAACCACTCTGGCTCCATCCCATAAACAGTATCTCCTCCCGCATAAAAACCTTGAGCTGCAACGATAACTAAAATCATAACTATTCCAAATAGTGCCACAAACAATATTTTGGAACGACGCAGTTTGTTGAATTCGCAAAGGATAGATGTTCTCATACAGATTCACTCCCTCTCCATACCCCTAAGTGCAATTATTATGGACAAAAACGTCCAGATGATAAAGCACATAATAATTGAGAATGGTTCATACTCCTTTGGCAAAACTACATTAGGCAAATCGTGTTCAATATAAAAAATAGCGCTGGCTGACGGAATAAAATATGGGTTTGCAGATGCGAATATAAAGCCCAAAAATGCATAAACAATAGCTGCACAACAAGGTAACAAATAACCTTTACTCGAGAAGGCCGTTGCTAAAATCGGGATGTTGGAAACCGAAAGAACAGCGGCAGCTTCTATTACCTTTAAAAGCACAAAAACAATCAGGTGAATATCAAGAGACACCAAATTTAGACATAGCCCCACACTAATTGTAAAAAGCGTTGAAATTATCATAAACGCCTCGGAAAACACTAGTGTTACAGCCCATTTTGCAAGCATCAGTTGCTCTTTTTTGAGTGGAATAATCAATAATTGTTTGAAAACATCGTCAGCCTGTTCTCTATATACGATAGTAGCTGATAAAATTCCCAACAATGCTGGTAAAATCAGAAAAATATTAAATGATAAAATGGCCTGTTTATACAGACCTATGTCTGTCAGCATATCTCGATGTGTGTAAAAATAAAATAATGAAACCGCTGGCATAATGAATGCAGCTAAAAGCATAAAGAGGACTTCCCGCCGTCTGCGGAGCTTTTTAAATTCTACACAGATGAGCTTAAGCAATGCCTTCACCCCCTGTTATTTTCTTGAAGTAGTCTTCTAATGTATCATCTTTCTCAGTAAAGCTGGAGACACCAACTTCCTTATGAACCAATTCACTGATAATACGCGCATTATCCATCTTGGTTTTGAAAATTTTGATTTGGTTTTCGCCTTGTATCAAGTAATCGCTTTTACTAAGAGAAAATATTGTTTCCAGAATATGTGCAGCTTTTCCTACATCGGAGACCTCGATAAGTGTACATTTTTGATTTTTTTTCTTTAATTCCTCCATGGTTTCTTCTTCTAAAAGAACACCGTGGTCCAGAATCCCAATGTCGTCTGCAATCATCGACACTTCCGATAGAATATGACTTGAAATAAGGATGGTCTTTCCTTCTTTTACACTTAATTTTCGGATAAACTCACGTACTTCTGCTATCCCTATGGGATCTAATCCATTGATGGGCTCATCTAAAATGAGCAAATCCGGATCGTGCATAATAGCATTAGCAATACCCAACCTTTGTTTCATTCCCAAGGAATATTCGCCAAAAAGTTTTTTATCTCTATAAGGAAGTCCTACAAGCTCTAAAGCGTGCTCTACAGCGTGAGGTTTCGTGACTCCTCGAAGTTTGGCGAAGATTTCCAAATTTTCTGTTCCTGTTAAGTTGGAGTAAAACCCAGGAGTTTCAATGATTGCTCCGATCCTTTTGAAAAGACGACGTTCCCGGTTTATAACAGGTTGACCAAAAATGTAGACCTCACCACTTGTTGCCGAGATCAGACGCAACAACAATTTCATGATACTTGTTTTTCCTGCCCCGTTTCGGCCAAGTAATCCGTAAATATGGCCTTTAGGTATATGTAGGCTTACATTATTCACAGCAACCTGTTCACCGTAAATTTTTTTGAGCATCTTTGTTTCAATCGCATACTCATACGCCATAAAGGTTCCTTCTTTCCGTTTGCAAAGTATTATAAGGCATTTTCATCTTATCACTTTGATTATAGATAGTCTTTGTTTCTGTAATAAATAGGTGGTTTTTTGTACTCTATGTGAGAAGGCTTTTTTACTAACAAGTTAGCCAACAACCAAATAAAAAAAGCCACTACAAACTTTGCTGCATAGCAAAGTTTGTAGTGGTTTATATTACAATTTACTCAGTGAGATAATCTTCCGGGAATGTTTATTTTTCTATTTCTCGTTACGGTGCTCTACTTACTTTTCATATAGGAATGTGAGATCATTCTAAAAAAGTTTGGATGAGATCGTGTATAATTTTCATTTGGGAATCACTTAAATCTATTCCTATGTTAGATGGGAATAGATTTCTTTTCGCATCGTGCAAAAATCGCCATCCCAGCCCCATCTGCACGCAGTTTTAGCACCACCTTGCCGGAGTTTTAGCCCCACTTTCACGCACTGAAGCCCCAAAGCCTTATAATTGGTTTAGCACAGCCAAGCTGTGACTAAATCAATTGGAGGTTTCGTAATGACAAATTATCGGGAGATCTTGCGGTTAAGCAGTCTTCAGTACAGCCAGCGAACCATTGAATCAATGGCACACTGTTCCAGACATACGGTGCGAGATGTACTGCAGGCAGCAAAGGAACAAGGCATATCCTGGCCCCTCTCCGACGATGTCGCCAATGCCGATCTGGAACAGCTTCTCTTTCCGAACAGGCACAAAGCATCCAGTCAATATGCTGAGCCCGACTATCCGTACATCCACCGCGAACTGGCACGGTCGGGCGTGACCCTGACGCTGCTGTGGGAAGAATACTGCGCGAAGTGTCAGGAGGCGGGCAAAAGGCCGTACATGAGTACTCAGTTTGGCGAGCGGTACCGCCGCTGGGCACGCATTACAAAAGCGACCATGCGCATCCAGCACAAGCCGGGAGATGCCATGCAGGTAGATTGGGCCGGAGATACCATTCCCATCCAGGACCCGGTTACCGGGGAACAAAGTGCCGCTTATTTGTTTGTTGCCGTTTTGCCCTGCAGCTACTACACCTATGCGGAAGCCTGCGACGACATGAAAACCGAGAACTGGCTGAACTGCCATGTCCACGCTTTTGACTTCTTCGGCGGTGTTGCACGGCTGCTGATCCCTGACAACTGCAAAACGGCCACGCTGTCCAACACCCGGTACGATGTGATTCTGAACCGCAGTTACCAGGAACTGGCTGAGCATTACGGTACCGCAATCGTACCGGCACGTGTCCGCAAGCCGAAGGACAAGAGTCCGGCGGAGGCACCCGTCCGCTTTGCCGAAACATGGATCGTGGCCGCTCTACGCGACCGCAAATTCTTTTCTTTGCGGGAATTGAATGAGGCAGTTGCTGAAAAGCTGGATGAGTTGAACAGCCGCCCGTTCAAGCAGATGGCTGGCTGCCGCCGAAGTGCCTATCTGGAAGAAGAGAAGCCCTATATGCTGCCGCTGCCGGTCAGTGCGTTTGAACCGGCCGTCTGGTCGGTTGCCAAGGTCGCCAACGACTATCTTGTTACGGATGGCAGGAACAAGTATTCTGTTCCCTATAACTTGATTGGCGAGCGCGTGGACATCCGCGTGACTAAAACAACGGTAGAGGTATTCTACCACGGCAGCCGTGTAGCCAGCCACCGCCGGCTGCAGACCCGGCAGCGTGATCCGCTGGCGAAGCGCGAGCATATGCCGCCGGAGCACCAGAAATATCTCACCTACAACGCTGACGAGTTCAGCCGCTGGGCGATGTCGGTCAGTCCTATGACCGAGAAGGTAGCCGAACACTTCCTGAAGTCCGGTAAGGCCGCCGAGCAGGGCTACAAGGCCTGCGCTGGTCTGACCAAACTGGAACAGCGGTACGGCAAACAGCGGCTGGAGGCAGCCTGCGGCAAAACTCTGGCGTACAGCACCACGCCCTCGCTGCGCACCATTGCCAGCATTCTGAAAAATGACCTGGACAAGGCCGAGAGCCAACTGTCGCAGTCCAAAGCCAATAGCTACGGCATTACCCGCGGCGCGGCCTACTTCCGGAAGGGAGGTGACCGCTGATGCTGAACCAGGCAACGATGGATATGCTCACGGCAATGAAGATGACCGCTATGCCAGCGGAGTTCGCCAACCAGTTGAAAGACCCCACGTTCAATGAACTGGGCTTCGAGGAGCGCCTGGGCTTGCTGGTAAATGCGGAATGGAACCGACGCCAGAGCAACAAACTGAACAGATTTATCCGCAACGCGCGCTTCGCCGTGCCGTCTTCCACTGTAGAAGGCATTGAATACCACGAGGACCGAAAGCTGGACAAGGCACAGATGCTGCGGTTTGCCACCTGCCAGTACATTGACGAAGGCCACCACATTATCCTCAAGGGAGCCTCTGGCAACGGCAAGACTTACATCGCCTGTGCCCTGGGCAATGCCGCCTGCCGCCGTTTCAAGAAGGTGCAGTACATCCGTATGCCAGAGCTGCTGGACGAACTGAGCATTGCCCGCAGTGGTGGAACACTGAAAAAGGTGCTTGAATCGTACAAGAAGAAAGACCTGCTGATTCTGGACGAATGGCTGATTCGTCCGCTGCCCCCGCAAGAATCCTATGATATGCTGGAAATTGTGGAGGCGCGGTGCCACAAGTCTACGATCTTTTGCACGCAGTACGAATCTGAGGGTTGGTACACCAGGATTGATCCCAACCCGGAATCTGACAGCCCCGTTTCAGAAGCCATTATGGACCGCATTATCCACAACGCTTATGAGGTTCTGGTGGATGGCCGAGTCTCGATGCGGGAACGCAAGGGCTTGAAGGCCACTCGGGAAGGCGGTGGCCAGGATGTGTGACCGCCCATATCTTTGCGATGAGGAAAAATGTATGGTTTTAGAACTGGAACGGGCCTGCTACAACGAGATGGAGCGTGAGTCGATGGAATACTTTTACGCAGCTGAGAAAGAACTCCAACGACAGCGCGAGCGGATTCGACAGTTGGAGAACATCTTGACAGAGAACGGCATTCCTGTTCCTGAAGAAAGTTGACCTGAGCTCTGCTGGCTGGCTTAGCTGGCAGAGCTTTTGCATGTGCCACAGGGGGTGTCGTTTTAGAGCGATGAGGTGTCGCTGGTTCTCCGGCAGGGTGTCGCTAAAACTCCGGCGATGCAGGTGGGGCTTTAGTGCGTGAAAGTGGTGCTCAAATCGCGTGCAGATGGGGCTGGGGTGGCGATTTTTGCACATCGCCTTTAACACATCGATTTGCTGGGGAGGCATTCCTTTTAGGCGAAAGCTCTCGACTATTTCTTCTCTTGCAAGCTCCTAAGGTGACACCACATAATTGTGCAATTGTTACTAATACCATAGAGGGGGATAGGATGAGTATCACTTTAATACCCACAAATTGTCGACATAGCCTTATTGATTCTATTAGCCAAATCTTTTGGACCAATTTCTGTCTACTTGAAGCTACTTGATTGTTTTTCTAACATAATACTCCGCTATACACTTCTCCCATGTTAGGAATGTATTATTTGATATTTTCATTTCATCGTAATATAATTGTTTATAGTTCGAAATATTAGAACATTCATTGACGTGCAGCTAGGAGTTAGAGTATTTTGAAAGAAAATAGCCAAAATCAGCTTATTCGTAGAAGGAGACTATCTATGCAAATTCTTGTCTGTGATGATAACCCATATATGGTCAATCGCCTTTTTGATCTAATACAGCATCAGATTTCCTTACAGGGAATATCTTCAACATTTTCTATTGTTTCTAATACAGATGATCTTCATAATTTGGATTACACTGCCTTTGATCTAGCTTTTCTCGATGTTGATATGGGTGAATATAATGGTGTCGATCTTGCCCGTAAATTGCACGCCGCTCGGCCAGATGCCGTCATCGTCTTTGTAACCAATTTCATCGAATACGCACCTTCTGGGTACGAAGTAAATGCGTTTCGGTATGTATTGAAGAATACATTAGAAGAAACACTCCCAGAAATTATTTTATTGGCTCTCGATGAATATAAAAAACGTCACCGCGTAGTTTCTTTTTCAATGGCTTCTGAAAATATTGATGTTCCAGTGGAGAATATTCTTTATCTTGAATCAAATCATCGCACAATGATTATGCATTTAATCAACCACCCACGTAAAGATTTTCATTTCTATGCCAGTATAACTCTAATGGAAGACGCTCTTTCTCCGATTGGCTTTTTAAGAGTTCATAAAAGCTATCTTGTAAATATGGAATACATAGAAATACTTCAATATGGCAAAGTACGTTTAAAAAACTCTGTTGAGCTGCCCGTAAGTAAGAATAACTATACAGAGATAAAACAACAATATATTTCTTGGCGAGGTGGCCATCGATGGAATATTGGCTGAGTGTATTGTATATCTCTCTAGAATTTTACGCATACACCTTGGGAATGGAAGCCTTTCTTCCTAGACGGTGGAAAAAATCCAAACACTGGTTATTTTTTTCTGCTTGGATTGTTGTGATGTACGCCTTTTCCTACCTTTTTCCTTTTGCTCCTGGTAACTGGCACTTTATTCGATCATTTCTTACCATTCTGTTTGGGGGGATTATTCTTTATAGTTCCAGGAACCCAATTTATCACTTGACCCTAACCCTGATTGATTATTTAATTCTCTACTTTTGCACTTTTATTGCAAGTTTCATCGCATCACAGATTTTGGAAATCACAATTTATGCCGTGAGCGAAACCTATCTGCCTTCAATATTGTCTGCACTATTGTCCCGGATTCTGTGCATTTTTTTGATGTTTACACTGAAGCGCTTCTGTAATCCAGTCCATAATCAATCTGCCCGCTTATCTTATCTAGTTATAGCCACCCTTTTTCCTTTGACATCATTTTTTGTGCTGTTGACCTTCCTCTCAATCTTGCGTTCTTCCTCCATAGAGACGCATTTTATCCTTCCTTGTTCTATTTTACTTGTTATCTCAGATGTTTCAGTGTTGATTTTATTCGATCAAATCGAGCAGAGCGAAAGTAATCGTCAGAAGACATTAACCTTAGAGCAGAAGCTTCAATTACAGGGGGAAAGTTTTTCTGAATTAAGTAAGCTATATACAGAAAATCGAAAAACGGCTCATGATTTCCGGGCTCATCTCGATATGCTCTCCTCTCTTTTGGAAAACGGAGAAACCACGGAGGCGAGCCGGTATCTTAACAATATTCGCACTAAACAAACAACGCGGATTTTTCTGGTTAACTGCCATCATCCGGTTTTGGATGCGCTTCTTAATCAAAAGGCACGTCTTGCACAAGAGAAAAGAATTGATATTCGATTTAAAGTCAACGATTTATCAGCGCTTACCATCGATCCTACAGATATAACAGTTATTCTTTCTAATCTTCTGGACAACGCCATCGAAGCTAGCGAGAAATGTGATAACAAACAAATTGAAGTTAGGGTCTTACTGGAAAATTCTTTCTTTTTTTCTATCCGGAACACTTCGCTTCCGGTTCATATTATAAACAATCATATCACTAGCACTAAATCAGATCGTTCCCTACATGGATTTGGTTTAGAGAATGTGAAAACGCTTCTTGTAAAGCACAATGGCGAATATGTAATGTTTTATGATAATGGCTGGTTTCAGTTTTCAGCAGAGATACCCACCGAGTTTATTTCGTGACATTTTTTCACCTGTTTGATACAATTTTGCTGATACTTTAAGCGCTCTCCTGTAAAATGAAAACAGTGATAACTGATGGAAGTATTAGCCAAAAAGATTGTTTCCCAATGGGTTAAGCAAGGATTGGTTGAAGAATCGCAGGCGGAGTGGTATGTTTATGGCCTATTGGAACGCCTTACTACGCTATGTACGTTTTGTGTGGTTGTCACTCTTGGCTCCCTTGTTTCAACAATTTGGCAATCAATTTTGTTTGCTATTGCGCTTATGTACTTGAGGGCTTATACCAATGGGCATCATGCAAAAAGCTATCTTTCATGTTTGATTAACTCTTGTGTCATTGAATTATTAGGTGTCTTTTTATGTAATTATTTTACACCTGTTATTTCCCTTTGTTTGGCAATTGGTTCTTCTATCACCATTTTATTAGTTGCACCTATCAATAATGAGCAAATTCACTTTTCCGAAAAAGAACTTGCGGCGGTGCGAACAGTTTGTCATAAACGGTTGGCAATATTGTTTGTCCTCCATATAGTATTGTTACTCATACTTCCCATCAGTGCATATTGTATTTCACTGGCAATGTCTGCTGATGCTTTTTTACTATTGATTACGAAGCGGAAGTAACAAAAATTAAGATAGGCAGGTGTTTAAAATGAAAACCGAAAAAAACGTTTCTCAAGCTCAAAAACTGATGAAAAAGGCGATTCAAGTATCTTTTGGAAGTTCGCTTTTGGAATGGCCGCCACATTGCTATCTTTTTGACTATCAGCCCCACCGGCCGGAAAAGGCTTTGCCTAACCTGCAGGATAAAAAGTAAACAGTTTTCGTGATTATTCATAGTCTCTTCGCGCCCGCCGCATCCAGCATGCGGCGGGCGTTCTTTTTATATTATATCACCTTTTTGGACGCTTCTTATTTGTCCAAAGCCGTGGGCCTCCTGTCTGTTTTGCCTTTTTTGTGAACGAAAAGACTAGATGGAGGTACACGTTATGAAATCCATTGATCTGAAAAAGTATTATCCTCATCCTCTCCATGAAGGGGAAAACACTGTCATATTGGTCACCGACGAAGTGGCCAACGCACTAGAAAGGTTTATCCGCGAAGAAAACAATGATACCTTGCGTCGCTACCGCGCAAAAGCCTATTACTCCCTTGACTGTGAGAATGGAATTGAACATCATATCCTGTTTAGGGAAAAAACTCCCGAAGAACTCTACGAAAAGAAACTCACGATGCAACAACTTAACCGGGCTCTCGCAAAACTCCCTGTAAAACAGAGCCAGCATATATACGCCCACTTTTTCCTCGGCAAGAGCAGCCGAGAAATTGCCACAGCCGAAAATGTGTCAGTGAGGGCTGTTCAAAAATCTGTACGCGCCGGATTAAAACGGTTGGGCAAAATTTTGAAAAACGATTGAGCCAAATGGTTCGCTTTTGGCCGCTTTTTGAAGAGGATAGCCACACCTAGGCCAGCCTATTGGCCGGCGGTACTAGCCGTCTTTGCAGTCAATCAAAACCCGAACGGGGATGGCGATGTCATTGTGATTGACAGAGAAAAGACGGACTTCCTTATTGTAATATTCTGGATGATGCACCGTATTGAAAGTGAAGTCGGGGGGCACCAATTGATCCAGATGGTGGGGAAGGGGACAGCGAAGATGAGGAACCCCAAGTGGGATATATTCTGCACATCACCGTGACCAGTGTGCCGGCGGATGATTTGGCCCATGACCTAGCATTCAAGGATGATCAGATGGATATTCTGCATCATCTGCTTTCCAATGAGAAGCGACCCATGTTGGTACAGATGTGCGGTACAGGAACCAGCACAGAAACTGCTGTGCCGCCCGTGGGAGACGGTTCCATGATTTGTCCATTGCCAGGGCATACCAGCCTGACAACTCAATTGGGGAGTCGGACGCTTTTGGCAACCCTGCCCATTGTGGCATTGATATTCCTGCCCAGGCAGGCACACCGATTCTGGCTGCCCACAGTTGCACTGTACTAATATGCGGCTGGAACGACAGTTTTGGCAATCAGGTGCTGATTGACGATGGAGTCGGTCTTTCCACACGGTATGCGCATGTGACTGCCACAGCCGTTTTTCCTGGCGCAGAGGTTTAGTGTTGGTCAGGTGATTGGCTATGTAGGCAGTACTGGCGATTCTACAGGCACTCACCTACACTTTGAGGTGAGTGTTGGAGGAGCCCTTACTGATCCGTTTGCCTATGTAACACCGCAATAAAAACAATGAGAGCTGTCCCGGAGTGATGAGGGACAGCTCTCGTTGTTCCCTTTTTGTGAGGACGTTTTTGTACGGGCGATTGCTGCTATGTTGCCAAAAATAAATTTCCGCCGTGGACAGTTCAAAGACGAATTAATTGTAAAAAGGAATAAGACTTTCTGGCAACCTTTGTGGAAAAATAATCCCAAATATTCTGGTAAATTTTTTAAGATGTACTATCTGTGGCATATTCAGATTGCCCTATTATAGTTTGTGAGAAACTCCATTCAACATTACCTATGGAAATTCCTGCCAACCGAATTTCGGAAAGGAAGTTTTCCATAACACGGTTGTATTCGGAGTCATTGGATTTTTGAAATATTATTGTATGTTTTGCTGAATCGCTAAGATGAGGTTCCATTCTATTGATGACATTGTAACTTCTCTTCCTAACTTGGTACAAAATTTGAACAACAGTCTCAAGTCGGTAACTGTTTATTTGCTTGGAACGGCCAGATCCATTTTTAAAGATGACTTTTGCTGCAGGCTGAAATTCGTGGAATTTTTCAATTGATTTGTTTACATAAAAATTTGTCTCTTGAAATAGAAATGGAATGATTTCATCGACGGAAGTTTGTTCATTCGCCCCCTCTTTTTCTTCCAATAGGTCACAAAATGAAACAGCTGTCATTACCCAATAACAAACCTTGTCATCAAAATCATCAACCAACTCATTTTTGGCAAAACGTAAATCGGATATTTCGTTGCATCTGTTTAATATTTGTTTCGCAGTCAAATACAGAAAAATAAGAAACGGAATTACAGCTAAAGTGATTAATAGCCATTTAAGCTGTTCATTGCCATCTAACAAATTCGCATTGTCTAGAATAAAAGCGGCAAGTGCAATGCCTATTTCAATAAAAACCAGCGCATCTACTTGGTCTTTTCTTTTTAATATTTGGACGATAGATTCAACGTCCTTTTTTAGGCTCATTTCTTGCCACTCATTAAACTTAATCGAATTATTCAGAATTGCTCCCTCCTTTCATATGCAATAATGTCGGGAAAAGAATCCAATAATCCTTCAAAAGAAGAAACAAAGAAATAGTGCCATAAATTATCCCCCGATTGTGGGACATTTATTCGAGCTCTCCCAAGCGATTAAGCAACTCTATTGCCTGCTCATTTTGGGAATCCTCAGGACTGTCAGCAAGCCATCTTAAGCGCTCCAATTGAATGCCATAAAAAGTAACTGATGCAAAGTTTTCGCCTAAGAGCCGTTCCTTTGTTGCTTCCGATGCATTCTGATTAACATAATCAATGATGTAGTTCAAAATGTAGTAGCATGCCCTTACATCATATTTTATTTCGTAGTGCCCATATTGATTCTTGTATCTGGCTTGGTATTTAAAAATTGCTTGAAACAAAGTTTTTATGGAATGAGAAGTGCAATCGATATGGTGGAGATCCTTTTTGATTGTTCGCTTTCCACGCGCGAAAGAACTTCCCTTTCCATTGGGGTTAGAATATGTGCCAATGAACTCAATGCATTTTCTGATTGTGCATTGAGGCAGATCCACTTTCCTACGAGTAATTCCGTCAACTACAGTAGGTGCTATAACGCCGTTTTCGCCGCTATTAAAGTACAGCTGTAAGGCTATTGGTGATGAAACATATTTACTCATAAAACAATCCTCCATTATGAATACCATCTTACAAATTTATATATTCTTACCCAGCGCGAACACTTCTCGCTTATAAGTGGTATAGTGAAATTGTATACTATATAGTTTGATTTCGCAATACCAAATAATAAAAACTGAATTCTTAAATATTAAAAGTTTCTCTACTACGTTACCTCCACTGCCATTAGCGTAGGGATGCTCTTTTGAGGTCGTTGGGCGGTAATGTAGTATAATCCAGTCTGCTTCACTAATATGAGATTGCCTAGTATAATTACGTCATCCATCAATTTGCCAAGGATATCACAAAATCATGGCGTATAAAGATGTCAGCCACAGCTTAAATGTAATTCTGTACTATTGAATTATGAATTAATATAGTCCTCGAATCGGAGTTGCCCATCCTTACGGGTCTTGATTAACGGGGCTGGCACAATAGTGAGGAGCTGCAGGGCATCCTGGTCGCTGGTGAGCCAGGGCCGCACCTGCTCGTGAGTGAGGATCAGCGGCATCCTGTCATGGATGTCCTAGACCGTGGTATTGGGCTTTGTGGTCAGGACCACGAAGCAGTTTATTCCTTCCACATTGTCATAGATGCCTGCCAGGTACAACGGTTTACCCGGAATCTGAAAGAAATACTTGTGCTTTCCGGCATCCCATTCATAGTACCCGGTAGCGGGCACTACGCACCGCTGCGCCGCCATGCTGCGGCGGAACATAGGTTTTTCACAGACCGTTTCGGCCCGTGCATTGATCATCAGGCCGCCCCGCCAACCGGGAATGCCCCACCGCTGGAACTCAGCCACCACCTTGGAGCCGCTGGCAATCAGAACGGGGGCAGTGGCCGTAGGCGCTATATCGCCCGCCATGGGAAAGTTCAGTTCGTTGTGCTGATGGCTGCGGCGCTGAGCATCCCGCACGATCTGCTGAAACTCCTTGTATTCGCTGGTAGAAAACTGGTATCTGCCACACATCCAAACCGCCCCCTTCGTACGTTAACGGTTTAACCAACAACAATGCCCATGATGCGGAACTCATCCTCTGCGCCGACGGGAATCGGCTGATAAGCGGGGTTCAGCGACACCAGCGCAACGCCCTGGCCATCGCAGCGGAGCTTTTTGCAATATCCTTGCCCGTTAAGATAGCAAAGAACGATGGTGCCGTTCTCCGCTGTTTCGGCAGGCTTTGCCCAAACGATTTGACCGTCTGCAAACCGAGGGGTCATAGAATCGCCCGCCAGACGAACACCAAACTGGGCGCTGGCCGGGACGGAATCGTCCACTTCCATCTGTTCGGCCTCATCATCGTCCAGCCATTGGCCTGTACCGGCAGAAGCGGGCTGAAGGTAAACAGGCAAAACCCGGAGCACCGGCATTGTGTCCTCCCGAAACTGAGGCGAACGCAACAGCAGATCCTTATACTCTTCCAGCCGGTCTATGCCTACCTTATTAAGCTGGGGACCGTCCGCTTCGCAAAAAAGGGTGGAAACCTCGTTATATCCCAGCGCCCGGGCGAGGGCAATGGCCTGTGTCACACGGGGCTCAGATTCTCCGCTTTCCCAGGCAACCAGAGTGCGCACGGCGATCCCTTTCCCATGCCCTATGTAGGTCCGCATTTTGTTTACGACCTGCTCACGGGTCAGCTTCTGCTCCTCCCGGGCCTGCCGGATTCTTGTCTGCCAGCTCATAAGATAGATCACCTCACACTCAGTATATCCCCCTGACACTGTAAAGTCAAGAGTACAATTACTTGGATTTGCAAAAATAAAGTATTGAAAATGTAGAATCATGTAATTATAATGAAAATGAAAGGGGATATCTGCGTGTCTGGACAGCGTCATATTTTACACATTGATGCCAACTGTTATTATGCCTCGGTAGAAATGCAGGAAAACCCTGCGTTGCGGGGCAAACGGATTGCCGTCTGCGGTTCCAAAGAGGACCGCCACGGAATTGTCCTCACCGCCAGTTACCCGGCCAAGCACATGGGGGTCAAAACCGGCATGGCCATCTGGCAGGCACAGCAGTGCTGCCGGGACCTGATTATCGTACCGCCCCATTATAGTGAGTATATGCGGTACAGCGGGTATGTTCGAGAGATATTGCAGGACTATTCCGACCAGATCGAAGCCTTTGGCCTGGATGAAAACTGGGTTGACATTACCGGCAGCGTGGGGCTTTTCGGCAGCCCCATGACCATCGCACAAGAGATCAGTGACCGGGTGAAGCGGGAACTGGGCATCACGGTCAGTATTGGGGTGTCCACCAACAAGATCACGGCTAAGCTGGGCAGCGACTACAAAAAGCCGGATGCCATCACCCGTATCGAGCCGGACAACTATAAGGAAATAGTTTACCCTTTGCCAGTGCAGGACCTGCTGTATGTAGGCCCTGCCACCCAGCGGAAGCTCAATGGATACGGCATCCGCACCATCGGCCAGCTTGCCGAAACCGACCCCAAGGTGCTGGCGGGGTGGTTTAGAAAGGTGGGATACTCGCTTTCAAGCTTTGCCCGGGGCACGGACCATTCCCCGGTGTGCAACCAGAACTATCATGCCGCTGTGAAAAGCGTGGGCAACAGCGGAACCACCCCCAGGGATCTGGTCAACGATCAGGATGTTTGGCTAATGCTGGTGGTAATGAGTGAGAGCGTGGCCATGCGAATGCGGGAACTGGGGATGAAGTGTACGGTGGTGGAGCTGTCCGTGCGGGACTGTGATCTTTCCGGGTTTACCCGGCAGCGGAAGATAGACACCCCGACCAATGGCGGGCTGGAGATTGCCCGCATTGCCTTTGACCTATTCAAGCGTACCTATCGCTGGGGTAAGCCTCTGCGTGGAGTTGGGGTGCGGGGAGCATCGCTGGTTCCCCAGGACTGCCCCATCCAGCTGGGCTTTTTCAGTGGCGAAGAAAAGCGAGATCGAATGGAACGCATCGACAAAGCCGTGGACACCCTGCGCCAGCGGTACGGATACACCGCTGTCCAGCGTGCGGTTGTATATACAGACCGGGGGCTGGGCACCATCAATCCCAAAGATGACCATACTGTGCATCCGGTGGGCTTTTTCAATGCAGGTTAAGGAGGAAATTTCATGGCACGCATCATCGTGGGTCGAGAAAAAAAGTATGTGGCAGTGGATGTTCGGTTTGAGCCGGACGGCCATCTGCGGCCTTTGGCCATTGTGTTCGGCCCGGATCAGGTCTATACCATTGACAAAATCAAGGATGTCAGCCGCCGTGCCGCTGAGGTCGGGGGTGTGGGAGATCGCTACCTTTGCCTTGTCAACGGTCAGGAAACCAACCTATGGCTGGAAAAAGGCAGATGGTTTGTCGAAGCGAAAATTATTGCGAAGTAATAGTTTTTACGGATGGTAGAGAAAAAAATGTATAGTGAGTCAGTAAAAACGCCCGCACCCATTTTTATCTGAATTATCTCATACTTATTTTGGAACAGAAAATCTACTATTTGATACTAAAATCAAGAAAATTGAAAAAAAATATGGTATATACTAAATTAAGCGTATTGTACTTTTTAACATCGGGGTGTCTTACAACTATCTGACAATATAAATAAAAATGCTTATGTGAATTCAAAAGGTAAATGACGGCAATATAGTATTACAATATCTTAAAAAATAGCAACACGAAATCAGCATGAACTTCGCGATTATATTTATTCTGATCTGAAACTAGTTGATACTTTTGGCGTGAAATACGGAATACAGCAAATAGAAAGCGCTATATTACAGCAATTACGGTATTATCCAAAGAGAACAACGGAATAAATTGGTCAAGTGGTGAAGATTATGACAACGTTACATGAAACGGATCGTTCTAATGCATCTTCTTTACAATTATTTTTTAGATTGAGTAGAGAATTGCTAAAAATTTCGCCAGTATGTGTGGTGCTTGCTATACTTTTAGCCTTTCTTCAAGGCGTTTTGCCTAGTTTGTCTTTACTTATTATGGAATGGATAATGAATAATGTGCAACTTAGTACAGTATCCGTTTACCAAATCGTTTTATTATGTGCACTGTACATTGGTATAGAGATTATTATCCTGTCAACCTCGACGTTTCAAAACTATCTTAGTTTTATCATTAATAAAAAAGTAGACTTTAAATTCTGTATGTGGCTTTTAAGAAAAGTCAGCAATCTTGAACTTATCGATTTCGAAATATCGGAAACAAACGACCTGATCAATAGGGCGAAAGAGCAATTGAATGGTAAAATTGTCCCAGCATATATGGCATACATTGGGGTCCTACAATCGTTTGTTTTTCTTATAAGCAACTTATTGGTTTTGGTACGGAGTATTTCAGTAAGTGTCATTTTTCCAATTGTCTTTCTGGCAGCTATTCATTCAATTGCGATGTTTAGACTTAGCAAAGTACAGTATGATATTATACGAGCAAGGACAAACGATGCGAGAAAGATGTGGTACCTACAGTACTTATTAACCAATGATATTGCCTTTAAAGAGATAAAAATCTATAACGCTTTCAATTATCTGGCAGGAAAATATCGAGCTATTTTCTTTGGATTTTTAAAAACAGATAAAAAGATTCAGCAAAGTTTTACAGTAACCGATTTTGTCTTAAGCTTATTGGGACAATTATATATCGGGGGAGTGTTTTTTGATGCAATACTTGGTATATGCCAAGGACGATATCAAATGGGGACAGCATTGGCATATATCAAAAGTGTTATCAATATTAGAAATTCTACGCAATCTATTTTTTCGCAGATAACCTCCATAAAAAAGCAAAGCTACTACTTAAATCAATTATTTGAATTACTTGATTACCAATCCAAATCAATTCCGTTCTCTGGATCAAAAAAACTGTCTTCCATCCAAAATATTGAATTTAAAAATGTTACCTTTTCTTATCCTAACAGACAATCGCCTGTTCTTATTGATGTTAATGTAAAATTGCAAAAAGGAGATTCAATTATTCTTGAAGGAGCTAACGGATCAGGAAAAAGTACATTTTTAAAAATATTGGCAGGCTACTATAGTGATTATAAAGGCACAATCTTAGTGGACGGTATCGATATACGAGATATAGACATTCAGAGTTACAGAAGCTGCATTGGTATATTGTTACAAGACTTTGTTAAATATGAAATGAGCATTGCTGAAAACTTACAGATTGGGATGGGGAATAAAGAGTCGGAGATAACTGATATTAAAGCTATGCTTAAAGAATACGGCCTTCCAGGTTATTTTTATGATGACCCCGATAAGCAGCTTGGATATTGGTTTAAAGGTGGTACGCAAATTTCAGGTGGTCAGTGGTTGAAGATTGCGCTCTGCAGGACGATGGCGCGTAACTCGACTGTTGTTTTGCTTGATGAATTTAATGCCGCCTTAGATGAAAAAAGTGCGCTCTCTATTTGGAATAAAATTCAGCAACAGCGAAGTGACAAAATAATTATATCTTCTATTCATCATAAAGAAGGTATGAACCTTGACAACCAGAGGATACTATATTTTTCAGGGGGGAATGTAAAGGAGCTGACACCTTTGCAAACCTAAAAAGAAATACTGTTATTTTTCTTTTGAATAGAAATACAATGTATCAAAGAAGCAGAGTATAATTTTAATGGTAGGAACGCCACATATCTTAGTAAAGCGTGGTGTATTGAACTTTCATTTTGTGAAAAGAGGATCCCGTCTATTGAAAAAAGAAAGGAAGGTTTCAATATGTCGCAATATACCGATTTCGATCTGGACATTAGGCGTTCGGCAAGTGACTCTATCGATGGTGATCCTATGAGCGTTCTTACTCAATCTGATATTTGCACCACTATTACACAGATGAGCTATTGCGGTTGTTCAGGAAATTGCACAATTGATTATACAGCGGTAGGAAATTGCCCGACCGTGGCGTCTTGTTCAGAATGTCACTCCTATTGCGGCGCTGCGTGTCGCTGATTTAATTGTCTCTTATTCTGGTATGATTGTTATTTTCAAAGCAAAAGTAAAGGTATGTGTCGCAGTTTGCAAGGTGGAATGAAGACGGAATGCACATACACATTACTTTTGATATGGTTTAATATGGTTTAAATAAGCAGTATTTAATTAAGGCTTAGAAGAGTATGAATAATTAATATTCAATAGACGGAACCTTTGATTGTACTCAACAACTAACCGCTTCATGTACCAATAGATAACATGAAGCGGTTGGTTGTTATTGTATGTTAGTGATATGAAAACCCACGGTTCCAATGGAAAAGTAAAAAGCTTTGGCCCTAAACCTCGAGCAAAAAAAGAGTGAAGGAATATTGTAAAGTGGTTGCTCTTAAATAAACAGCGTTCGTTTACACGGTATGAAGCAAGTGACAGATTCAGTGTCTCTAGGGAGGATTGCCGGTAACTGATCTTCTAGGGCTTACACAAGCCCCCAACTTAGGCGGAGGTCATGACTAAGACTAATATAATTAATCGTTAATCGTAAAATAATTTAAGCAAATCGTGTAAAATACTCATTTTATTATAACCAAAATCATTTCCTCGGCTAGTTGGATTTAAAAACTCTTTTCGCAACTTCCTCATTAGCTGAATTTGAGGTTCTGTTAAACCATCTAGTGACAAAGATTCTGATGTCCCAAGCCCTACAAGTTCATCTAAAGAAACACCCACCAGTTGTGCTATTGTTACAAGAACGTCAAAAGGAACTGGATGTGCATCACTTTCGTATCCGCTAATTGTAGAAACAGATTTATTAATTTTACTTGCGAGATCTTTTTGAGACCAATTCTTTTCACGTCGAAGTTTTTTAATCTTTTCGCCAAGATAGTATTCCATAGTATACTCCCCCATATAGAGTCTACTTTATGAAACTTCTATATTGTCGTATTTTTAAACATAAATATTCGATATTATAGAAATGCCGCTGACGTAAACTTAAGAGGTAGAGTATTGTATGGCAAGGTGGAAACCGATGGAGCAGTGGTTGAATGCACTATATACAAGGGTTTGGATTTTACACAGGGGGGCTTTCCATCCTCTGACTATCAGCCACTTCGTCCTGACAAACCTTTGTCTGTACTGCAAGAATAAAAATAGTTGTTTTCCTGGTTTCCTTAATATAATAACGGTCCGCTACATTACGAACGTGGCGGGCTTTTTCTTTGTTCATTAAACAAGGTGTTGGCGTCGGGAGATCGCGGCCATATTTTGTCGGGAGTATTTAACCAATTTTTGTCGGAAAAGTCGGAGCCAGCAGAATAAATAAAAAGAGTGCCAACAACCCAGCACTCATAAATTGGTTACTCCTGCGCCACTACCGGCTCAACCGCAGGTATCTTGCCTGTTTGCAAAGAAACGGTCTCCAGTTTCTTTCCCCGGAAACTTTCACCACGCAGCTTAAACACAGTAGCATCGTCAAAGATGCGGTCCAGCGTACACAGCAAGGTAGCGTCTTCCTCAAAATCCTCGCGCCAGAGAGCCGGGTTCTTGTTGCTGGTGAAGATCATATTGAAACTGCCTTCTTTGTTGTATCGCCGGTCAATCAGGTCAAAGAACAGCCGGGTAAGCTAAAATGTTGTTGAATCGGCACGGGTAAGATTGAATTGGGAACAAAAAATCTATTGTTTAATACAAAATAGTCAAAATAAACAAAAAAATATGATATAAAGAAAATGAAATGTGCAATCCGTAAGGAGCTGCGTGAGCCTTGAAGGCTTGTAAAAAATAGGAGATTGATGAACCTCTATTTATGTTACAGTGTATTTCCTGACATCAAATTGGTAGGTAGGTAATATGTCTGCATTCAACGCGCACAATAGAAAGATTAGTACAATTTTGAATTCCTTAGTATGACGAAGGGGGGAACACATAAAATACAAGGATGTTCTTATAATAGTTTAATTGCTTGATTGCGAGGTTATCACATGAGTTACTCTATTATGTCTCATTATCTGATCCGAAGCCCGCTATTACCGATAGAAAGGCGTAACAAAGTTAAAGGAGCTTCTTCATTTGAGGGTAAGGTGGCTTTTTTAGAAGACGTACTGGATGATGAAGTCTTTGTAGAAGCAATCGAATGGGGAAGCCCGGCATTATATAGTCAAGTGTGCAAATTTCGTGATGGATGCAATAGGAACGATGAAACATCTATTGATAAGTTGTATTATTCGGTTCTAAAGTATTATCTCCGTGCACTATATAGGGCAACGCCATACGGTCTTTTTTCTGGTATCGACATCGGAGAAATAGGAGATTGTGATTCAGTTGTTCGCGTCTCCCAGAACTCGTTATCCTTACAAATTCGGCCTGATTTTGAGGTGATCTCGAAATTAGTGCGAGATATAGAGAGTGATAGTGAACTTGATTCGTTGCTTGAGTTTCGAATTAACCCTAATCACTATTTGATAAATAATCGGATCATAATCCATCATCTTTCTGCCGTTTATTGTGAAGATATCACATCAAATAAGACGGTTTCCCTCAGGAAATCGCCACTTTTGGATAAAATAATTTCGCATTTTAGGGGACAATTATTTACTAAGAGGGATTTGAAGCGCTTTATATTATCAATTCATCCGGATGTTTCTATGGATCTCCTGAAATCCTATACAAATAATCTTGTCCATAGTGAATTTATTATTTCGTCAATTAGGCCGCCTTTTTCTGGTGAAGATTCTATATCATATATTAACGCAGCATGCCAAAAGTTGAAAAATAGCAGCAAAAGCGTGGAGCTTGTGGGGAAAATATGCTCATCACTGGAGAAACTACAGAGAGCCCCCATTGGGAAAAGGGAAAACGAGATAAGAAAGATGCGCGAAAATCTTAGTCAAAAAGGTATTACCTTCAAAGACGCTCTGCAGGCTGATTTAAAAATCAATTATTCAAATAATACACTATCGCGTACGTCTATCGCTGAACTAGAATCTACTTTATCAGAGTTGCTGTCTAGTATTACCGGGTATACCGAAAATTTGACTCTTGCAAAATTCAAATCTCGATTTTTGGATAAGTATGGATATTTTAAGGCTGTACGTTTGCCAGAAGCGCTTGATCCATATTCGGAACTTTACGAATACGGTCCTTCAATTCAAAGTAACTTCACCGACTCTCGCAGCAAGGCTGTTAAAACCAACCAGACGTTTAGTATTATTTGTGATAAAATTGAAACCTCCCGAAATTCACGCATTTTTATTAACTCTGAGGACCTATTAAGATTAAGTGACGGGGCATCGAAATTTGAAAACCTTCCACCACGTACATTTGACTATTCTTTTAATATAATAAAAGAGCTCGGCCAAGCAAACCAATATTTGATTTCTCCTATTGTTGGAACGAATGGATACGGAATGGTAATGGGACGGTTCGCGTATCTGTTGGATGAAGAAAAGCAACAGTGGTTGAAAAATGATGCTAAAGACATACAGAAAAGATGCTTTGATGCGGGTTATGTTGTAGTCGAATATCATGAATACCCCTCAAAAGCAAGAATTGGAAATTTAAACCAAAGTATGAATCTTTTTGATTATCAAATATGCCTTTCTACTAATTCGTCGAAAGAAGCTATTGAATTAGACATAAATGACTTTTATGTAGGGATTGATAAACAAGGATTCATATATGTATATTCTGAATCTTTGGATAAGAGAGTGATTTTTGCGTTTCAAAACATGGTGAATCCACATCTTCTTTCACCGATTGGAAATTTTTTGATGGCTGTCTCACACCAATTTCCAAATGATTTGGCTTACTTTATACAAGACGTTAAAAATTGCCCCATTGTACATTTGCCCAGGGTAGTTTTTAAAAATATCATTCTTTCTCCCGAGCGATGGAGTTTTGACGTGTCTTCGCGATTGGAATCGTTAGACTCTTTCAAAACTTTCGTGCGGCAACAAATGGAAACACATTCTATTCCATCAATTATCGAATATGGCATCTCGGACAATAGGATGATTGTTGATTTGACTGATCCAGACCAAATACACATGGTGTACAACGAACTGAAAGCTAAAAAGTCGCAATACCTTACACTTTATGAGCCACTGTATTTAGCCAAGTCATGGACCTCTGATTGTTTTGAAAATCATTATAATGCGGAGTATGTATTTTCTATATATGAAAATACTGATGAAAGAGACAGAACAACAACCGTAGATATGCATTCTACCTTTGAATTAGAACCGCTAAAGACCTATTCCGATTATGGTCACTGTTCTCGTATAAGAAGTGTGGTCGACTCTAATAGAAGAATTATTTCTGGAGGGTTCAATTGGTGGAATTTATCTCTATACTCCCAGAAGAACACGCAAAATGAATTGATTGTGAAGGTCTACCAATTGTCTAAATCAATGAAAGAGGCAGGAACTATAGATAAATGGTTCTTTATACGGTATTCTGACCCAAACGCTCATATCAGAGTGCGATTTCAAACGACTGATAGCTATAACTGCAAAGACTTTTTTCAACAGCTTATGACAGAAATTCAAAATCTTATCGATGATGGTGTACTTATTACGTATAGCTTGTGCCCATATGAGCGTGACTTAGAGCGTTATGGTGGACCACAAATATATGAAGATGCTGAAAATGTGTTTTGTCTAAATAGTAATATTGTGGCATCATTCTTTTTATTGCCGACAGAGGCGAACGAATTGAAAACGATACTTTTGGGGATATATGTTATTAGCGATATAATGAGCGCTTTTGGTTTAACGTTGAAACAACAAGAAGTGGTCTTAAACTCAATTGTACACCCCAAAGAGCATCGAGACTTCTATAGGAAAAACCGAAGTCGGTATATTGAATGCATTGAAGCCGCAGATCTACGGTTAACTGAAAATCTCTTCACTACACCATTAAGCACAGTATTACGTGAGCATTTTGAAACAGTTTGTAAATATGTTGTCAAAATTGAGTTATTAGACAGCCAAATGCAGCTATGTAACTCGAAACAAGACATTATTTATAGTCTAATACATATGTTCTGCAATAGACTGTTTCAAGATAGCCGTTTCGAAAGATACGCGCTAGCAGTTTTACGTCATTGCATCCATGACATAAATCAAAAAAGAGCTAAACTTTATACACTCAATAAGTAAGCGGCATTAGATTGATTATGACTCAAAATAGGCGTATCAAAAATTTGAAAAGGAAATGGTATGAAATGGATTTGAAAGAAATTGAGAGGCGTTGACCCTTAATTTTTTTAGCACTACTGAAGGTGAATTATTAGGATGATTATCATGAAGAACAATATTCGAGATACCAATAATAAAGAACTTCAAGAAATAATTGCCAACACAATATTACTCCCTGATATTAGTAATCTTGATTGTCTACATGAACCTATAACGGCTTCTTTTGGTTTGTTACTTCTATATGCACAACTGTATCATTACTCTGAAAACAAAGAAAGGTTATTCAGTAAAATTGTAGATATAATAAACGCGATTCGTCCTTTAGCAAGTTTATACGCACAGAACCGTAATATTGGATTGTTTGGTGGGCTGTGTGATTTTGGTATTAGCCTACTTGCAATAAACAAAGAGACAGGTACATATCACAGGTTAATCGATTCTGTAAATACTGTTGTTGCATCGGAGGCAGCTGATAATTCACTATTACTCGAGAATAAAATTGACTCGAAATCAATTAGCATGCGTGATTACGATTCTATATTAGGACTGTCCGGTATACTGCGTTACTTACTGCTTACAGACAGCGAATTGTATAGAGAGTCAATTCAAAAAGTGGTAGACGCGTTAATTTATCTTTCACAATACTCTACAGATAAACAAGAAGCTGTTCCTAATTGGCATATACAAAAAGATAATGTTTTCCCATATGAAGAAAGGGAAAGTTATCGTTCGGGTATGATAAACTTTGGACTTTCTCATGGTATTGCGGGTCCGTTAGCAGTACTTTCTGTTGCAAAGCTGCAGGGGATAAATCGTCCGGGTTTAGCAGAAGCGATTGGAAGATTGATTGAGTTCTTCTTATGCTTCGTACAAGAACAGCCTGATGGAGAAGTCTATTGGCCATCTGCTATTACAGGAGAAGAATATTTGAAACCAGCGTTATCCATTTCTCCGCATAAAAGATTGAGTTGGTGCTACGGATCATTAAGTATATTACGAAGTCTCTTTTTGGCATCAAAAGCAGTCAGTAACGAAAAAATCCAGATATGGGCTGTGAATAAAGCAATTCGGTTTACAAAGATGCCCTTAGAAAAGTATCTTTTTGAATCGCCAACAATTTGTCACGGCTATTCAGGGGCGCTTATCTTATTTGAATCATTTTATCGTGATACCCATGAAACTGCATTTTTGGATGCCATAGAACGATTACAAAGAAAGATTTGCTCCATGAATTCTATGAGCTATAAGTATGGATTTCAAAATATCGATTGGATTAAAGGCAAATATAATATAGAGGATGACTTGAGCTTATTGTCGGGAGCCTCCGGGGTTTTACTTGCACTAAGTTCACGTTATTGTACTTGCAGCTACCTTCTGGCTCATTTACTTATTACTTAGATGTAATTATATTTTTTATACATCATTATGTAAGCGTTAGAGTTCAGTAGACCTACAAATATAACATATTGGGAAGGAGCATCTGTATATGTCTAACTACAATGATTTCGATCTGGATATTAGGTCCACTCAAAATGCTGGTTCCGTTGGTCCACAGTCGGTTCCACTTACAAACTTCACCTGCAATTGTACAACTGGTGTCGTTTGCTATGCTACGAATTTACTGTGCACTCCTGGAAATATTTGCGATATTACCATGGGTTGCACAGATGGGTGCTCGGAAGGGTGTGAACCTGGAGAACCGTCGGAAACGCATTCTTACTGTGGTGCCGCATGCCGTTAATGACGTTAATGACGTTGTACTAAACGGATCTATTGCCCGTGATAGGGCTATTTGCTGAACTTGTCTGCTTACATATATGATTATATAATCGCCCGTTTGTGGTGGTAAGGCAACGTCCTTTAGAACGGCCCACCATAAACGGGCGATAATATGTATCCAGCTGCATTACAATAAACATTGAAAGCCAAGCGAGCCGCAATGCGATGCTTGTGTGTTTATTGCTAAATAAGTTTCAACATGACTATCTGAAGTAATATATTGATACAGAAATCAACTTTTTGAAATATTATTACTTTAGTATAAAAAACTTGACTCACACACTACTACGTGATATAATGTAGTAAAGAAAACTTACCCCGGGGAAAGCTAAAGAGTGGAAATGTAGTTAATATCTGTAACTAAATCAGAGAGGAGGTACAAATGGGAAGCCAAACACAATTTATGAAAGGTGTTTTGGAATTATGCGTTCTAAAAATAATATCCAAAGAACCGACCTATGGATATGCGATTTTAACAGAATTACAAAAATCCTCATATTCAGACTTACCTGAAAGCACTCTCTACCCTTTACTGTTTCGCTTAGAACAACATAAGGACGTAACAATAGAACGACGTCCTTCTCCTAACGGTCCGAGTCGAAAATACTACACAATTACAGAACATGGCCGCGAAACACTCTCGGAATATTGGAAAAGCTGGCAACAGGTTTGTGAACTGGTGTCTACTGTCTTTCAGAAAGGAGCGCCTTATGAATAGCTATCTTGCACTCCGCAAAGCCAACAAATTGCGCTTCGCGATGGTTACGGAAACAAGTCAAAAGCAAATACAGGACATTGTGCACTATCTGCAAGTAACAAGTTGGGACATTTCTGGGGTAGAGGCAATTAAAAGTGACCTCATCGATATGGCAATTCAGGCAAATAAAGATGGAAAAGAACTTTTTACTGTTCCAGAGGAAGTGTCTTCTTTTGCAGTAGAAATGAAGAAGCAGTGTGCCACACCAAACATTCAAAATCTTTTCTTCATCCTTATTTGGTATTTTCTGTATAATGCAATCGGGTATCTGCTCTTGTTTTTTGTTGATCAAGAGATGATGGCGCCAATGGATACCAACTACATCATCGGCATGGTAATTGGTACTATCGGCACCTACATTCTATGGAAATATGTTATCAGGCAAATTCCGTTTCCCATGAGAAAGCACCTGCTAATATTCATTGCCTTACTGGTTGTTTATTCTGTAGTTATGTACCTACTTGTTTGGCTTTTGAACAACTTTGTACAGCCAATTGCTGCTATCAGTATGAATTTCTTGGGATGGAGTATAGTTTACTGGGTCATCAGTGTGGCCATATTTCTGGCACGTCTATACTTTTACGGACATAACCCGGCTGTTGTAAGCAGAGTGTGAATGTTTTCTGACTTACTACAGTTGAAGCGTTTGGAAGTTGCATCGAGATTGGCATTAAAAGAGCCTATATGAGGCTTTTTTAAAGGCCTAAGGAAAAGAGGCTGTTGCACAAGGAAAAAATCCAAGTGCAGCAGCCTCTTTACGGTTAA
>OJSF01000749.1_pt1 | contig 31648 bp, 29 predicted proteins | sample 1599411 | NCBI WGS metagenome assembly OJSF01 (sample SAMN04168658, study PRJEB22393) | human gut metagenome | biome: human gut microbiome; feature: stool | host: Homo sapiens | collected 2014-03-24 | reverse complement strand
TGCCGTCGATGCTGCAGGGCAGCACGATGGTGCGGATGATGTGCCACTTGCCCGCGCCGAGGCCCAGAGCGCCCTCCCGGTAGCCCTGCGGCACCGTTTTGAGGGACTCCTGCGTGGTACGGATGATGGTGGGCAGGTTCATGACCACCAGCGTCAGGCTGCCGGAGAGCAGGCAGGTCTTGAAGCCCATGGTCTGGGCGAAGACCAGCATCCCCACGAGGCCGTAGATGATGCTGGGGATGCCCGCCAGCGTCTCATTCGTGAACTCGATGACCTCAATGAGCTTCCGGTTGGAGGCGTACTCCGTGAGGTAAACTGCCGCGCCCACGCCCAGCGGAAGGACGATGAGCAGGGTGAGCAGGATGACATAGAACGTGTTGAGGATGGCGGGCAGGATGCCGTCGGTGCCTTTGAGGACGCTGGCGGTGGTGGAAAGGAATTCCCAGCTGATGTGGGGGATGCCCCGCACCAGTACCAGCCCGATGACGCCCACCGTGAGGGCGATGACCAGCACTGCCGCCGCCCAGACCACAGCGGTCATGATGACGTTCCATGCGCGGCGGGAGGGGGAGAAGTCACTTTTCATCCTTGTTTCCTCCCTTCAGCACAGCGTTGAGCAGCACATTGATGACCATGATGAAGACGAACAGCACCAGCGCGATGCTGAACAGCGCCTGCTTCTGCAGGCCGCTGGCGTAGCTCATCTCCTTGGCGATGGCCGTAGTCAGGAAGGTGACGCTGCGGAAGAGGCTGTCCGGCATATTGGGGCTGTTGCCTGCCACCATCATGACGGCCATTGCCTCGCCGATGGCGCGGCCGATGCCCAGAACGATACCGGCTGCAATGCCGCTCCTGGCCGCCGGAATGCTAATCCTGAACCAGGTTTCCGTATCGGTCGCACCCAGTGCCAGACTGCCCTGCTCATACTCGGGCGGCACGGCGTTGAGGGCCGTCACCGACACGGACACGATGCTGGGCAGTATCATGATGGACAGCACCACGATGGCCGACAGCAGGCAGGCGCCCGACGCCTTGCCAAACACCTTCGCCACCGCAGGCACCAGCACCTGCATACCCAGCAGGCCGAACACCACGCTGGGGATGCCGCTCAGCAGCTCCACCGCCGTGACGACCACATTGCGCACGCCGGGAGCTGCCGCTTTCGAGAGGAACACCGCTGTCAGCAGGCCCACCGGCACACCGATGAGGGACGCACCCAGGGTGCCGTAAATGCTCGAAAGCACGAAGGGCAGGATGCCGTACTTCGGCTCCGACGCCGTGGAGGCCCACTCGGTGCCGAAGAGGAATTTCAGCGGGCCGATCTTTCCGATGGCGGGCAGGCCCGACAGGAACATATAGATGGTAATGACAGCCACGCAGCCCACGGCGAGGATGCCGCAGAGGAAGAAGATGGCGTTCATGACAGCTTCCAGCCATTGGGCCGGGGTGCGGGGCAGCTCGAATTTTTTCATAAAAACACCTGAGGGATCCCTCACAAAGTTACTCGTTCACCGGCACAGCGCCTGCGGTGCGGATGAGGTCGGCAGCGTCGGTGCTGGTAGCAAAGTCGAAGAACGCCTGAGCCTGAGCGGAGAGGGTGACGGAGTCGTTGGTGACGAACACGAAGGGGCGCTGCACCTCATAGCTGCCGTCCTTGACGGTCTCCTCGCTGCACTCCACGCCGCCGACGGTCACAGCCTTGACGGTGTCGCCGATGGCAGACAGGGAAGCGTAGCCAATGGCCAGAGGATTGGCCTCCACAGCGCTGATGACAGCGCCGGTAGCCGTCAGCTCCTGCGCGTACTTGCAGGAATCCTTGACGTCCACGATGCTCTCGAAGCCATCGCGGGTGCCGGAGCCAGCCTCGCGGCCCACCAGAACGATCTCGCCGTCGTCGCCGCCGACCTCGGACCAGTTGGTGATCTCGCCGGTGAACATCTGCTTGAGCTGGTCAACGGTCAGGTCCTCGACCTTGCTGTCCTTGTTGACGATGATGGCGATGCCGTCCAGAGCTACGATGGTGCCGGTGACGCCGGTCTCGTCAGCCTTCAGGGCGCGGGAAGAAAGACCGATGTCCAGAGTCTTATCGGCAGCGCCGGTGATGCCTGCGCCGGAACCGGTGGGGTCATAGCTGATGGTGACATCCGGCTCGATCTCAGCGAAGCCCTCGGTCAGGGCGGCGATGACGTTCTTCATAGAGGTGGAACCGCCGGTGGCGACATTGCCGGACAGCGCAGCCGTAGAAGAAGCGGAAGCAGCGGTGCCGGATGCGGCGGCAGAAGAGGCAGCAGTGGAAGAAGCTGCACCGCCGCAGGCGGTCAGGGCAGCAGCAGCGGCAGCAGCGCCGCAGATGGACAGGAACGAACGACGAGTGATCTTTTTCATCATAATATCTCCTTCAACTGGGCCGGCCCTTTTGTTCTGGCCGGGCTGTTTTCCTTTTCCTTGTTGTGTCTCTCTTGGGACGCCTTTATTGTAGCGCACCGCCCATCCGGCTGCGACCATGGCGGCGCAAAATGCAGGTAAAGCTTTGTGCGGTGTTTTTGCGCTGCTGTCATCCTCTGGTAAAGCCGGTGTGGAAAACAGGACACTCGATTTTACATTCCCGGTCAAATCGTCAAAAATCTGCACGTTCGTTTGTGCATCCCGCCCGCTGAAGGGTGCAAAAAAGGCTGCTTCACAGAACGTAAAGCAGCCTTTCAGAGCCTATGATCGAATCAGAATTTCTCTTCCGTGCCGTCCGGGCGGTAGAGCCGGACATATCTGCGCCACTTGTCCGCGCCCATCACCCGGCTGTAGCAGTCGGCCAGCTCTTTGCTGGCCGACTCCGCATCCAGTGTCTCCCCCTCGGCGGGCAGCACCAGCACCCGGAACCATGCGTCGAAAAGATGCTCCGTCCAGCCGGTGTCAACGGCCCCGCAGCGGGCATAAAAGCCCAGACGCCGGACGGCCATGGCCTCGTCGTCGGCCTTCTCGGGACACTCGGCCTCGATGAGGATGGCCTTTGCGCCCTCCTCGTGGGCGGGCAGAGCGGCCAGCAGACGTGCGCCAATGCCGGTGCTGCGGTAGGCGGGCAGGACGGAGAAATAGTCCAGCTGGCTCACTTCACAGCCCATAGGCTGCACCATCAGCAGATAGGACACCAGCGTCTCCCCCTCGAACACGCCCCAGGTGTGGGCCATGCCGACGGCTTCACTGTTCAGTATCATGCTCAGGGGTTTCAGCTCGCTGGGCGGGAAGTCGCGGCGCATCTCGTCCAGATACACCCGCGTCAGCTCGTCGGCGGTGAGTTTCTTCCACGTAAAGGTCTGGGGCTTCATATCAAAATTCCTTTCCGATAAAAATACCGCCGGGCCGGGCGCAGCGGCCCGTTCCCGGCGGTGTTCGAGAAGCTGTTTGCGTAAGAAAACAGCTTCTTCGTTACAGCTGCTTGCGCAGGGCATCGTACACAGCCTGCACATCGCCCTTGATGACCACCTGGCAGGCGTTCTTGGCCGGGCGGATGACGCCCTCTGCGCCTGCGGCCTTGGCAGCGGCCTCGTCCACGGAGGCGTAGCTGTGTACCTCAAAGCGGAGGCGGGTGGCGCAGTAGTCCACCTTGGCGATATTATCCTTGCCGCCGAGGGCTTTCAGGATGCCGGAGGCCAGTGCCTCGCTCTCGGCAGAGCTCATGCTGGGCGTCTTGGCCCCGCCGTTCTTATGGTTGTGATAATACTTGCGTCCAAAATAGAAGCAGGCCATGGCCACCATGGCGAGAACGATCTTGAACGGCAGCGTGATCGGAAGGAATGTGACGATGAGCGCGATGACGATAGCGGCGATCCAGCTGTAAATATCCATTCCCAAAAACATACGATAATTCCTCCTTTGGGGAACGATGCGGCGGGCGCTTCCGACAGGAAGCCGCCCGGACCCAGTCCGGGTACAACACCATATTAACATACTGCCGGGAAAAAAGAAAGCCTTTTCGGGTATCTTTCGGCCCGAGAGCTTGCATCCCGGGCCGGAATCGGGTACTATAAAGACAGTATATCCCCAATACACGGAAGGAGCATCCTTATGGAATGGACTGATATTCGCCTGACCGTATCCAAAGCCGACGCCGAGGCCGCCGAGGCCGTGGCCACCATGATCGCGGAGGGCGGCATTTATATCGAAGACTACAGCGACATCGAGGAGCAGGTGGAGCAGATCGCCCACGTGGACCTCATCGAGCAGGAGCTGCTGGACAAGCCCCGGGACACCGTCATCATCCACATGTACCTCGAGCCGGGCGCTTCGCCGGTGGAGACGCTGGCCCTCATCGCGGCCCGGATGGAGGCCGCAGGCATCCCCTACACCTCTGAGACCGAGGGCGTGGAGCAGGAGGACTGGCAGAACGGCTGGCGCAAATACTACCACCCGATGGACGTGGGCCAGCGCCTCGCCATCGTGCCGTCCTGGCAGGACTACGACACCGACCGCGTCAAGCTCATCCTCGACCCGGGCCTTGCTTTCGGCACCGGCGGCCATGAGACCACCAACCTCTGCCTCGAAGTGCTGGACGAGCGGGTCAAGGGCGGCGAGCGGGTGCTGGACATCGGCACCGGCAGCGGCATCCTCGCCATCGCAGCCCTCAAGCTGGGCGCAGCCGTGGCTGAGGGCGTGGACATCGACCCCGTGGCCGTCCGCACCGCCGGCGAGAACGCCGCCCTCAACGGCGTAGCCGACAAGCTCACCGTCCTCGTGGGCGATCTGTCCGACAAGGCCAGCGGCAGGTACGACATCATTACGGCCAACATCGTGGCCAACGCCATCATGTCCCTGGCCCCCGCCGTCCCCGGCCTGATGGCCGACGACGCCGTCTTCATTGCCAGCGGCATCATCGACAGCCGGAAGGATGAGGTCATCGCTGCGCTGGAAGCCGCCGGCCTCGCTGTGCTGGAAGTGAAGGAAAAGCGCGGCTGGGAGTGCATCGTCTGCAAAAAAGCGTAAAATTTTTAACGGGCTTGCCCTCTCAGGCCGCTTCGCGTCCAGCTCTCCCAAAGGGAGAGCCAAAGACGTAACGGGCAGGCAAAAGCCTCTCCCTTTGGGAGAGGTGGCATTGCGTGAGCAATGACGGAGAGGGCAAGGACGCTCAAGGAGGAACCATGCCGCACCGTTATTTTACCACTGAAATTTCCGACGGCACCGCCGTGCTGCGGGGGGCCGACGCCCACCATCTCTCCCGCGTGATGCGGGGCAAACTGGGGGACACCGTCATCCTCTGCGACGGCAGCGCCGTCGAGTATACTGCCACCATCACCGGCTTCGGCGACGAGACGGTAGAGTTCAGCGTGGAGCCGGGCTACCCCAGCGCCGCAGAGCCCACCGTGGACGTCACCCTGCTGGTGGGCTACCCCAAGCAGGACAAGCTGGAGCAGGTCATCCGCCATGGCGTCGAGCTGGGCTGTGACCACTTCATCCCGTTTTTCAGCCGCTACTGCGTGGCCGCGCCCAAGAAGGAAGAGCAGAAAAACGAGCGCTACAACCGCATCGCCTTTGAAGCCGCCAAGCAGTGCGGCCGGGGCGTGCTGCCGGATGTCGCCCTGCCCCTGCCCAACTTCGGGGCCCTCTGCCGCAGTCTGGAAGGGTACGATCTCGTGCTCTTCTGCTACGAGCTGGGCGGCGCGCCCCTGCGCCAGCTGCTGGCAGACGCAAAGCCTGCAGACGGCCAGCGGCTGAAGATCGCCCTCATCACCGGTGCCGAGGGCGGCTTTGCCGCAGAAGAGGCCGAAATGGCCGCCAATGCCGGTGTGAAAACGGTCGGCCTTGGCCCCCGCATCCTCCGGTGCGAGACCGCCCCGCTGGCGGTGCTCTCTGCCGTGATGACCCTGACGGGTAACTTGGAGTAATTTTTATTTCCACAGATACAAAAAGGACGGCGTATGCCGTCCTTTTTGTTTACTTTATTTTCGCGTTCATCAGCGCTTTTTTCACCTCAATGAGGTTTTGCGGGCTGACCGAGAAGCTCCGCAGGCCCAGCTGCAGATATTGCAGGGTGTTGGCCGGATTGCCCACCGCGCTGCCGCAGATGGTCACGGGGATCCCGCCCTCCCGGGCAGCCTCCACCACCATGCGGATGAGCTTTTTCATTGCGTGGCTGGCCGGGCGGTAGTAGCGCTCGGCAATGGAGATATCCCGATCCACCGCGTGGGTGTACTGGGTCAGATCGTTTGTCTCGATGACAAAGAAATTGCACCCGTGCTCCACGAATTCCTCTGCCGTCAGGCAGGCCGAGGGCACCCCGAACATCACGCCAAAGGGCGTGTTCGGGTCAAACTCCTCCCCGCGCTCCCGCAGCAGCTGGCGGCAGTGCGCCACCAGCCGCATGGCTTCGTCCCAATCCTCGAGGTTGGTCACCATGGGGAACATGACCCGCAGGGGGCCGTGGGCTGCCGCCCGGAGCAGGGCGCAGATCTGCGTTTCAAACTGGTGGGTCTGGCGCAGGCTGCTGCGGATGCCCCGCAGGCCCAGCTTGGAGGATTCCAGCCCCCTATGGATATCGGCCATGGCGCGGTCCACACCAAAATCAAAGGTGCGCACTGTCACCACACCGCCCTTTGCGGCGGCAATGCAGGATTGATAGAACACGAACTGCTCCTGCTCGTCCACCGGGCGGCCCGGCAGCATCATATAGCCGCTGCGCAGCAGGCCCACACCGGAAGCGCCTGCCTGCAGCGCCGATTCGATATCCTCCTGCCCGTAGCAGTTGGCCAGAAGCTCAAACGGCACATCATCCTTTGTCCGGTTGGGCAGGACGCTGATGCGGGCGGCTTCCGCGCTCTCCCACTGCAGCTCGCAGATGCGGCTGACCGCCTGCTGGCGGGTGTTGGCATCCGGATCCAGGATGCACTCGCCGTTGTCGGCATCCAGCACCACGGTGCGGCCGTCGCAGTCGTCCAGGAACGCCTGCCCCACCTGCACCACGCAGGGAATGTGCATGGCCCGCGCAATGATCGCCGCGTGGCTCTGCTTATTGCCCTCCGAAGTGATGATGCCCAGGATCATTCCCGCCGGAACGCTGAACAAATCGCTGGGCATCAGCATCTCTGCCGCCAGGATCACCGGGTGATCCAGCGCCAGCCAGACCCGGGGACGGTTGGTCAGCACGTTCACCACGCGGCGGGCGGCATCCAGAATATCTGCACTGCGCAGCTGCATGTAGGCGTTGTCCTCCATGGCAGCAAGCTGCTCCGCATAGCGGTTGCCCGCACGGTACATGGCTTCGGCAGCGCTGATGCCCGCCTTGATCTGGAATTTGACCTCGTTCATAAAGCCTTCATCTTCCAGCATCATGCTCTGGAACAGGAAGATGGCCTGCTCCGTGGGGCCGCTGCGGTCTGCCATGCCGTCCAGCTCACGCTGGGCTGTCCGGACAGCGTTTTCCAGCAGACGCTGTTCCCGTTCCGCGTTGAACGGCCCGGTGGCAAAATTTTCGTGCCAGCGCTCCAACCGGCTCACCTGTCCCATCACAAGGCCCGGCGAGGCGCTGTGTCCCTGATAGACCTTCATTCCTCGATCACCTCCGGCAGTACCGGCCCGGTAAGGGCACGGCAGACCAATGCCTGTAAGAACGTATTGGGCAGCAGAGCGGCCCGCGCGGCCTGTGCCGCATTGCCGCTGCCCTCAAACAGGGGCGCAAAGCTCTCGATGCGCTCCCGGTCGCATTTTTCCAAAAAGGCTTCCGCCAGTGTCCGGGTGGTATAGAACACGGTGGGGTCCACGCCCGCATCCTCGGCGGCAGCTTCCAGCGGGGCCAGCTGGGCATCCTTCATGTTGGCCAGCAGCAGGGCCGCATCCGCTGTCAGGGTCACGGGGTATTTTTCCCGCACCGCCTTCTGCACCTGCTGGAATTTCCACGCAAAAGCGGCGGCATCCTCACAGCTCTCAGCGCTGGTGGAAACGGCATAGGCGCAGCCCCGCAGATATCCCATGGCGCGGCGGGTATCGTAGTAGCCCAGCTCCATGTTCCGTCTGGCGGTATCGGGGTCAAAGTGGAGGATGTCCCCCAGCTCCCAGTAGCTGCGGATCATGGTGGTGGGCAGGCCGGTGCGGTTGGGCAGGGTGATGCCCACCCCTTCCAGGTCAACACAGACCAGCTCCTCCGCGCCCATCTTCTGGGCCAGCGCGGTGGGCATATTGTCCCGGTAGCCGCCATCCAGGAACTGCACCCCGTCGATCTGCTTTGCCCGCAGGGCGGGGAAACAGGCGGCCGAGGCCAGCAGGTAATCCTTCACCTTGCCCGCCGGGATATCCTCCAGCGTCAGCTCCCGGGGCTTCAGCCCCCGCTTTTCCACGGTGACAAGGCCGAACCGGATGGGCGAAGCCCGCAGGGCATCCTCATCCAGCACCCGCTCCACGATCTCTTCCAGCGGGGTCACGTCCATGCCGCCGTCCCGCACCACTTCCCGCAGGAAGGCGTGCAGTTCAGAGAGGTCGGCGTTTTCCTCCGGCAGCTCCATCACGTCCTGGCTGCGGATGCTCATCCACATATCCCGGGCCGTTTCGTACAGGTCCAGCGCAAACATGGCACCGTTCAGGCTGCCCACACTGGTACCGGTGATGATCTGGGGCCGCCAGCCCAGCTCGGTCAGGGCACGCCACACACCCACCTGATAGCTGCCGCGCGCACCGCCGCCTGCCAGCACCAGTGCCTTGACCGGGGTATCATTCTGTGCCATCTGGAACGCCTCCTAGTCATTCTTTGGAAATCTGTCAAAAGTATACCATATTTTCCGGAAAAATTCTCCCTGTTTTTGGAACAAAATCCATGGTATAATTTTGTTAACTTGTGTGAAACGATGGTGGAGGTAAAACAATGCACTGCAACAACTGGATCTTTGATATGGACGGCACCCTGACCGACAGCATGACCGTGGTATGGGAGGGCGCGCCCGATGCCCTGCTGGCCCGCTATGGCCGCACCCCAAAATCCGACCTCCACAAAACGCTCCTGACCATGGGCATGGCCGATGGCGCGGCCTACCTCATCCGGGAGTATGACCTGCCCCTGAAAATGGAGGACTACAACGATGTGATGTGGGATGTTATCACCAAGCTCTACGAGACCGTGGAGCTCAAGCCCGGCGTGCGGGAGCTGCTGGCCCGCCTGAAGGCCGAGGGTGCCTACATGTGCATCTGCTCCAACACCTGGAGCGCCCAGTGCCGCACCGTGCTCACCCGTTTGGGCATCGATGAATATTTCGACTTCTATGTGGAGGCACAGGGGGCGCTCCACAAGAGCAGGCCGGATGTATTCTTCCAGACCCTTACACGCCTGGGCGGCACTGACCCCAACCGGTGCGTTGTCTGTGAGGATTCCCTCTACGCCGCCCGCACCGCCCACGACGCAGGCTTCCACGTCATCGGCATCGCCGATGCCGCCAGCAAGTCCGATGAGCCCGCCCTGCGGGAGGTCAGCGACCAGTTCCTGACCGACTGGACGGAGCTGGACTGGAATAAGGTATAAGGATACAGCAATAAAACCCCGCCAAAAAGGCGGGGTTTTATATTTTCAGTTCTTTTTAGTTTTTCTCTCTTTTCAGAACCTCGTGATAATCGGCAAGGATCTGTTCCAGCGTGATGGTTTTCATACTGGCGATCAAATTATTTTTCAACGTATCGTAGGTTTTGCCCAGCACATTGCCGATGTTCCGGCCCACCGGACAAAAGGGCGAAGGAGAACCATGGATCCCGATCATTTTATCAATTGCCTCCGGGTCTACGACGGAACAGATCCGATACAGATCGATCTTCTCCGGCGGCAGAGCAAGCGCCGCACCACCCGTGCCGGGCTTTACCGTGATGATCTCGTCTTTTTTCAGGGCACTGAGGATATTCCGAATGGTGACTGGGTTGCACCCTGTCGAGCATGAAAGCAGTTCACTGGTCACTTTTTCCCTTTCACCGTACTCTGAAAGAAAAATCAGACAGTGAACCGCAATGGAACATTTATTGCTGATGTGCATAGGCGCAGCCCTCCCTCTCTTATTTTATCGCATTTTCCTTTTGGTGTAAATATTGACACTACATCTTTTCAGTGGTATACTCCATTTTAAGATGTAGTTTTATTTTTTACATCAAGGAGGATTTTCTTATGAACTGCTTCCAACTCATTTTCAGCCCCACCGGCGGCACGGAACGTGTTGCAAAAGCGATCACTCAGACCTGGCCGGAGGTGCAGACCATCGACTTGTCCGCACAGAACTTTACAGCACCTGCCATTCCATTCAGCGCAGCTGACCTCGTTCTGATTGCGATGCCAGCTTTTGAAGCCATGGCACCTCAGCCCGCTCTGGACCGTCTGGCGCTCTTACAGGGCAATGGTGCCCGCTGCGCCCTGGCAGCGGTCTACGGCAACCGTGCCGTTGATAACACCCTTGCCCAGATGGAAGACTATGCCCGGAACGCCGGGTTCCAGCCCATCGCCACAGTTTCTGCCGTTGCGGCACACAGTCTGCTGCCTGAATTTGCCGCCGGCCGTCCGGACGATGCCGATTGCCAGCAGCTGGCCGTTTTCGGCAAGCAGATCCTCGAAAAATTCACTTCCGGCTCCGATACCTGCCCGCCAATTCCCGGAGAGCACAACTGCAAAGCGAAGCGGGCCGGGCTGATTCCCACTGTCAATGCCAATTGCACTTCCTGCGGGCTTTGCGCACGGGAATGCCCTGTGGGAGCCATCTCCTACGATAACTTCACCGTTACCGATCCGTCCAAGTGCATTACCTGTATGCGTTGTGTTTCCCGCTGTCCGGTTCACGCCCGGTCTGTGGATGCCGCCATTGTCGCACAGGTGACCGATTTTCTGAGAGCCCGCTGTTCCGGCCGCAAAGAAAACGAGCTGCTCCTGTAAGACACCTTACCCTTCCAGAAACGCCCGGAACGCCGCCCTTACAGCGGGCTCACGCCCCCGGGGGATGGGCACCCGTGCCCCGCTGCGCATCCAGAGCTCCCCGGAAGAGAGCTGGGCGGCGGCGGCAAGGTTGACCACATAGGAGCGGTGGGGCTGCAGAAAACGGGCATCGGCCAGCAGGGGCTTTGCCACCTCGGAAAAGGGCACCCGCAGGGAGAGGGAGGCCACGTCCTCGCCGCTGGCAAGGTGGTAGTGCACCACATGGTGGGTACACTCCAGATACTCGATGTCCGCAAAGGGCAGAGCCCGCAGGCCCATGGCCGTGGCAACCGGGATGACCGGGCCGTATTCCGGCTCGGTGGCCCGGTCCAGCAGGGCTGTCAGCTGCTCCGGACGGAACGGGATATGCAGGTACTGCATCGCGTCCACCCGGTACGCTTCGTAGGCATAGGCCGTGGTGTGGGCCAGAAAGGCCAGCGGGGCCCGCACACCTCGGCGGCGCAGCTCTGCAGCCGCCTGCAGGCCGCTGCACGGGTTGGCGGCAGGCAGCTCGATGAGGTAGAGCTCGTACCGTGAGCCCGCTTCCTCCTGCTGCAGCAGGGCCGCTGTGCTTTCCAGCTGCTCCACGATGCAGGCATCGGCCCGGCGGGCATAATATTCCATGCAGTGGCGCTGCACCCGGCCCCGCAGCACAGGGTCCGGGCTGCACACCGCAATGTGAAAGATCATATCCGCTCCTCCTTTCCCTCTGCACAGCGCTTGATTTTTGCGCCGTGAGGGAGTATCATGGACGAAAAAAGAAATGGGGGACACCGCCATGGATCAGCCGCTCGTCAGCATCATCCTGCCCGTATACAACGCTCAGAATCATCTGGCCCGCTGCATCGGCAGCATCCTGAACCAGACCTATAAAAACATTGAACTCATCATCCTGAACGATGGCTCCAAGGATCACAGCCTGCCCGTGTGTGAGGAGTTCCGCGCCAGGGACAGCCGCATCGTGCTGGTGGACAAGGAAAACTCCGGCGTGTCCGACACCCGCAACCTGGGCCTGAAGCTGGCCGGGGGCGAGTATGTCCAGTTCGTGGACAGCGATGACTACATCGACCCGGACTTCACCCAGCATCTGGTGGAAGCCGCCGAGACGCACCACGCAGATCTTGTGATTGCGCCCTACAAGATGGTGATCCCCGCCGGGGCCACAAAGCCCGAGCAGGTACTGGAAAAGTTGGAGGACAATCTGGGCGTGATGAGTGTTGCCCGGCCCCCTGAGGTGCGGGAATACGGTTTCCTGCCCGCCGGGGTCTACGACAAGGACACCTTTGCCCTGCGGCTGATGGACAAGCCTGCCTCCTACTTTTACAGTGTGCTCTGGAACAAGCTCTACCGCCGCATCCTGCTCACCGGCAATGACATCCAGTTCACCAGCGAGCTGAAATGGGCCGAGGATCTGGTGTTCAACATGCAGTATATCCAGTATGCCGAGACCTTCGTCTCCATTGACAAAGCCGGTTACTACTACGTCCAGAATCCCCAGAGCATCTGCCACACCCAGATCAACCCGGCCTCCATCGTACAGAACAAGATCCAGACGTTCCGGTATTATAAAGACCTCTACACCCGCCTTGGGATGTACGAGGAGGTGCGGCCCCAGCTGTACAAGTTCCTGGTGGATATCGCCGAGAGCACCTACCCCTCCGGCCCCTTCAAAAAGATCATTGAGGAAGCCAAGGAATATTGGAAAAACCAGAAAGAATAAACCAAAATCGGGAGACCCCCTGCGGGGTCTCCCTTTTTTGTGGTTATGCTCCGATGGCAGCGCACTTCTTTGCCAGCCAATCCCGCTCTTCTTCATTCAGGTGGGGAGCCAGCTTCTCAAACACTTCGCGGTGGTAGGCGTTCAGCCAATCCAGCTCGTCCCGGGTCAGGACACCGGGCACCACAGGAGAGGTGGCAATGGGCACAAAGGTCAGCGGACGGAAGGCCAGGAAGGTGCCGTACTGGTTGTCGGCCTTGTGGTAGCACTCCAGCTCGTTCTCAATGCGGATGCCCACCTGACCGGCCTCGTACACGCCCGGCTCATCGGTGATGATCATGCCCGGCTGGAACACCGTGGTGTTGCGGCCGTTCAGGGCGTGTGGACCCTCGTGGACGTTGCCCACAAAGCTGACGCTGTGGCCAGTGCCGCAGCGGTAGTTGATGAGGTGCTGCCACAGCGGCTCACGGGCAATGGTATCCAGCATGTGGCCGTCGCAGTAGTTCAGCCAGACAGCCTTTGCAATGTCGATGTGGCACTGCAGGGTCCAGGTGTAGAACAGCTTTTCGTCCTCGGTCAGTTCACCCAGCGGGTAGGTGCGGGTGATATCGGTGGTGCCGTCCAGATAGGTGGCACCACTGTCCACCAGCAGGAAGCCCTTGCGCTCCAGCTTGGCATGGTCCTCCTCGGTGGCGTGGTAGTGCATCATGGCAGCGTTTCCACCGTAGGCGGCAATGGTGCCAAAGCTCTCCACGATGAATTTGTCCTGTGCGGAGCGGTACTTGTGGAGGATCTCGTCCACAGTCAGCTCGGTCAGCTCTTCCCCGGCAGCCAGACGCTCTTCCAGCTCCTTCTGGAACCGCACCATGGCAACCGCATCCCGCAGATGGGCTTCGCGGTCGTGAGCCAGCTCGACCTCATTCTTCACGCCCTTCATGGGCAGCAGGGGGTCGGCCTCATCCTTCACGGTCAGGGCGGCGTTGTTCTGCAGAGTCTCGTAAACGGCAAAGTTCACGGATGCAGGGTCGGCCAGCACGGTCTGGGGCTCGGTCTCAGCGGCCAGGAACTTGAGCACATCATCGTACTCCTGGATCTCCACGCCGTTGGCCTTGAGCTCTGCGGCAGCTTCCGCACCCAGACGTGCGGTGTTGATGAAGAGCACCGCGCGCTCCGGGGTCACATAGCAGTAGGACATGGCATAGGGAGTGCACTGGATATCCATGGCGCGCAGGTTCAGCAGCCAGGCCAGATTATCCAGCTTGCCCACCAGCTGTGCGGTGCAGCCCAGTTCCTTGAGTTTGCCGCGCAGGCGCTCCAGCTTTTCGGCAGGGGAGAAGCCTGCATACTCCTTGGGCAGGATCCATGCCGGGGTGGCAGGCCGGGCGGGGCGGCCCTCGGTCCACAGCTCATCCTCAAGGTTCAGGGTCTTGATGGTGCCCTTCTTGGCATCCAGCTCCTTCTGCACGCCGCGCACCAGCCCGCAGGAAGCGGTCAGGCCGCACAGGCCCAGCACGCCGTTCTCAGGCAGCACCTTGCCGCAGTATTCCTCCACGGTGGGCACGCCCGGCTCACCCATCCGCATCAGCTGGATCTCGGTACCGGCGATCTCCTTTTCGGCCTGCACAAAGTAGCGGCCGTCTGCCCAGACAGCGCTCTCGGTGGGGGTGACGACGAAGTTGGAGTTTTCGCCGTGGAAGCCGGAGAAATAGGTCAGGGAGGTGTAATGGTCGGGCAGGTACTCGCTGGAATGCGGGTCACCCACCGGGATCAGATAAACGTCCACGCCGTTGGCCTTCATGGCAGCCCGCAGGGCGGCCAGACGCTCAGGAACCGTGTTCATGCTCATGATAAAAAGCCTTCTTTCTTCCATCTATCTGCCGGAAAAACGTCCGGCGGCGGGGGTCACTGTGTCCTATTGTACCATCACTCCGGGCAGAATGCAATTCACCGGCAGCGAAAAGCCCCCGCCGGGGCATCAGCGCTCAGGCGGGGGCAGAAAGCGCGGTCACTGCACATTCTTTTTTGCAAGATCTTTGGTGTACAGGGCACGGGTGGCGTTCAGCACGGCCAGCACCATCACGCCCACATCGGCGAAGATGGCGGTCCACATGCTGGCCAGACCCAGCGCACCCAGCACCAGGCAGGCGAACTTGATTGCCAGAGCAAACACGATGTTCTGATACACGATGCGCAGGGTGCGGCGGGCAATGCGCATGGCCAGCGCGATCTTGGCCGGGTCATCGTCCATCAGGACAACGTCAGCGGCCTCGATGGCAGCATCGGAGCCCAGAGCACCCATGGCGATGCCCACATCGGCACGGGACAAAACCGGGGCATCGTTGATGCCGTCGCCCACAAAAGCGAGGTTTTCTTTGGGCTGCTTTGCGGCCAGGAGCGTTTCGATCTGGTCCACCTTGTCGCCGGGCAGCAGGCCTGCATGGTATTCATCCAGCCCCAGCTCGGCGGAAACGGCCTTTGCCACAGGCTCCGCGTCGCCGGTCAGCATGACCGTCTTGCGGACACCGGCCTGTTTCAGGCCCCTGATGGCAGCAGCGCTGTGGGGTTTGACCACATCGGCGATGAGCAGATAGCCTGCGTATCTGCCCTCCATGGCAACATGGACGATGGTACCCGGCTCGGTGATCTCGGGAACTGTCAGGCCCAGCTTTGCCATCAGGCGGGCGTTGCCGGCGGCGACGGTTTTGCCGTCCACCTTTGCGGTCACGCCGTGGCCGCCCAGCTCCTGCACATCGGTCACACGGTTGGGGTCGATGTCCTTACCGTAAGCGTTCTTGATGCTCAGGGAGATGGGGTGCTTGGACCAGCTCTCGGCCAGTGCGGCGGCTTCCACAAGGGCATCCCCGGTCACGCCGTTTTCGGGGTGGATGCCCACCACCTTGAAGGTGCCCTGGGTCAGGGTGCCGGTCTTATCAAACACCACGATGCCGGTGCGGGCCAGCTCCTCCAGATAGGTGGAGCCCTTGACCAGGATGCCGCAGGCGGACGCGCCGCCGATGCCGCCGAAGAAGCTCAGCGGGATGGAGATGACCAGAGCGCAGGGGCAGCTGATGACCAGGAAGGTCAGGGCGCGGTAGACCCAGTCACCGAAGCGGGCGGGCTGGCCCATCAGCAGCAGAACGATGGGGGGAACAAAGGCCAGCGCCAGTGCGCCGTAGCAGACGGCGGGGGTGTAGACCCGGGCAAAGCGGGTGATGAAGTTCTCGGCGCGGGCCTTCTTCATGCTGGAATTTTCCACGAGGTCGAGGATCTTGGAAACGGTAGACTCGCCGAACTCCTTGGTGGTCCGCACCTTCAGCAGGCCGGTCATGTTCACACAGCCGCTGATGACCTCATCGCCGGAGCGGACATCCCGGGGCAGGCTCTCGCCGGTCAGGGCGGCAGTGTTCAGGGCAGAAGTTCCCTCCACGATGATGCCATCAATGGGCACCCGCTCGCCGGGCTGGACCACGATCACGGTGCCTACCTCCACATCATCGGGGTCCACCTGCTCCAGTTTGCCGTCCTCGTCCTCAACGTTGGCGTAATCGGGGCGGATATCCATCAGGCTGGAAATGCTCTGGCGGCTCTTGCCCACGGCCACGCTCTGGAACAGCTCGCCGATCTGGTAGAAGATGATAACGGCACAGCCCTCCACATAATCGCCCAGCGCAAACGCGCCCACGGTGGCAACAGCCATCAGGAAGCACTCGTCAAAGGGCTGGCGGTTCTTGATGCCCAGCAGTGCCTTGCGGAGCACATCCCAGCCGACCACCAGATAGGGGATGCAGTAGAGCAGCAGCTCCACCGGCGTGGGGAACTGGGGCAGCAATTTGAGGATGAGCACCAGCACCAGAGCAGCAATGATCCGGTACAGGTTCTTCTTCTGCTTTTTATTCATATCTGTACTCTCCTTTTTTCTGGGTTCTGGGCCGCAATGCGCTGCGGCGGGCGGGGTGGATTCAACAGGTTTTCCCCACGGGATAGACTTTTCCACGTTTTCCCCTGAGTTTTCCACGGACTTTTCCCGGAGAAAACCTGCTTTTTCGCGTTTCTTTTTGCACTTTTTCGCAGAGGCTGTTGAAAACCCGGTGGAAACTGTTGAAAACCCGTTTTCTTTTCCACAGTTTTCCGCACCGGCTTTTGGTCCGTTCTGCCCGAAAAATGCGTCACAAAAAGCTCCCCCGCAGGGGAGCCGTACCGGAGTTACAAACCCCTGTTTCCTCAGATATCAAAGATCTCGCAGTCGTCCTCGACCTTTTTGCAGGCAGCCAGAACGTTCACCATGGTATCGTGGGGGTCTGCACCCTCAGCAAACTCGACCTTCATCTTCTGGGTCATAAAGCTGACGGTAGCCTGTGCCACACCTGCAACGGTGTTGGCGGCATCCTCCATCTTCTGGGCGCAGTTTGCGCAGTCAACTTCGATCTTGTAGGTCTTCTTCATCATAGGTACCTCTCTTTATTTTATGTGGACCTCTCAGGCACGCCTTGTGCGCCCGGAGGCTTTGTACTGCGTTTTCCGTTTACTCCTCAATGTGGTCCATGCCCATCGACAGGATGCTTCTCACATGGTCATCATCCAGTGCATAGTAAACGGTTTTGCCATCCCGGCGGAAGCGCACGAGCTTGGTGTCCTTAAGCACCCGGAGCTGGTGGCTTACTGCCGACTGGCTCAGCTGCACCGCATTGGCAATGTCCTGCACGCAGAGCTCATTGTCATGCAGCGCATATAAGATCTTGATGCGGGTGGAGTCGCCGAACACCCGGAACAGGTCGGCCAGCTCATACAGCACCTCGTCATCCGGCATCACCACCGGTTCCGTGTTTTCCTGCCCCGCCGGGGTCATCTGCTCCAATCCGATCATGTCCGTTCTCCTTTTGCCGCGTTTTACATGAACGTCTGTTCATGTGTTCATGTTATCATGCAGAAGAGCTTCTGTCAAGGGGTTTTTCAAAGATTTCTGTCCACTTTTCAAAATAGTTAAAACAAACCGCAAAACGCAAGAAATTTGCAGTTTTAATTTGCAAGCAGCAGGCGTTTTGGGCAAACAAAAAGCCGCCCTGCCCGGTGGGGACAAGGCAGCTTGCAGAAAGCACTTATTTTCTCTTTTTGTGCCGGGCATCCGCTACCACCCACGGCAGATACATCAGACACAGCGCCACCGCAATGGCGGGCAGAAAGCCCAGAATATAGTATTTTTCACCCAGCAGGCGGGTAAACGCACTGGTGATGACATTGCCGTAGGGATTGTTCAGAAAGTAGAAATTGGTATTCAGTGGTTTATTCAAGAAGTAAATAGGCAGGGCAGAGCCAAACAAAAAAGCCAGCACTTGCGGGGCACGGCGGGCGCTGGGGCGGTAGCCTCTCACCACAAGCAGAACCGGGTAGAGCACCAGCAGGGCATGGATGCTGATCGAGTGCAGATTGATGAGCGTCCACCAGGAGGGCACGTCCAGCCAGCTGGGGCAGAGCAGAGCCAGCGCCGCACCGGGGATGCAGAGGGCATAGAGTTCCTCCTTGCACCAGTTCTGATCGGTGAGGGTATTGTACAGACAGACGAACACATTGATGCTGCACAGATGGAGAGGCAGATAGCTCCAGTTCCACTGACCGGTCAGAGCCATGCCCAGCAGCAGGGCAGCTTCATCGGCCAGCAGGGCAATGGTAACGCCCACGAGGATGCGCCGCCGGGCAGAGGCCGAGCTGCGGCGGTACCACAGGGCCATCCCCACAATGAACACCAACGAGAGGGCAAGCTCGATCAAATGGATTTTACCGTACAGCGGGTAACACCGGAAGTTCGGGCCAAGCTCCGCATGGGTGATATCGTAGGATTTCCAGAAGTCGTTCATGTTTTTTTCCATCCCTTTCGGGCCAATGATACCGCAAATTGCGCCAAACAGAAAGAGATTTGCAGAAAAAAACGCCCAAACAGGTGCATCTGTGCCAAAAGTGTGGTATTCTAACAATGTATTTCAAAATTTTCGCCTTCGGGCATCTGGAAAGGATGTATTTTTATGTTGGAAGCTGGAATCCGCGGCGAGCAGAGTGTCGCCGTTACTTCCGAGAACACTGCAAAGACCATGGGCAGCGGCACGCTGGACGTGTTTGCCACCCCCGCGCTGGTGGCACTGGCCGAAAAAACCTGCTGGATGAGCGTTGCCGCCGCGCTGGACGAGGGCTGCGGCACCGTGGGCACCCGGCTGGAGCTGGAGCACAGCGCCCCCACCCCTGTGGGCATGACCGTGACCTGCGAGAGCGAGCTGACCGCTGTGGAGGGCCGCAAGCTGGTGTTCAAGGTCTCCCTGCACGACGAGAAAGGCCCCGTGGGCGGCGGCGTGCACGAGCGGTTCATCATCAACAACGCCAAGTTTGCTGCAAAGGCAGAGAGCAAAAAGGGGTAACGGCCTCGCCCTCTCAGTCAGCGCCGTTGGCGCTGCCAGCTCCCCCAAAGGGGGAGCCTTTGGCATTGTGGGCAGGCTGGCCGTGCACATACAGCGGCTCTCTGTCCTCTTCCATCACCTGCGCTTCCGCCTTTTGCTGGGCGGCGGTCAGCAGGCGGATGGCCTGTTCGTTGGCGCGGAACAGCTCAAAATACAGCGCTTTATAATCCGGCGTGGCGGCGGCCCCCTTTCCGTTTGCAATAGGAATAGTCTGCCCCGGGCCGGGACAAAAAATCAAGCGAGGAATCATTTATGAAAAAGACAAATCTCTCCTGGGTGGGGGCACTGCTGGTGTTTGCCCTGCTGCTGTGGTGCACCGCAGCCACCCCCGGCACCATTGCCGACCCGGCCAGCTACGCCCCCGCGGTGTACAGCTCCATGCTTTCCCTGCTGCCGCCGGTGGTGGCCATTGTGCTGGCCCTGAACACCAAGGAGGTCTACACCTCCCTGCTGGTGGGCATTGCCACCGGCGCGCTGCTCTTTGCCAACGGCAACCTGGAGCTGGCGGTCACCACCCTGTTCTTCAACGAGGACGGCGGCATGGTCGCCAAGCTCTCTGACAGCAGCAACGTGGGCATTCTGGTCTTTCTGGTGATGCTGGGCATTCTGGTGGCCCTGATGAACAAGGCCGGCGGCAGCGCCGCCTTTGGCCGCTGGGCCTCCACCCACATCCACACCCGGGCCGGGGCGCAGTTTGCCACCCTTATTCTGGGCGTGCTCATTTTTGTGGACGACTACTTCAACTGCCTGACCGTGGGCTCCGTGATGCGCCCCGTGACCGACCGGCAGAAGGTCTCCCGCGCAAAGCTGGCCTACCTCATTGATTCCACCGCCGCCCCGGTGTGCATCATTGCGCCGGTGTCCAGCTGGGCCGCCGCCGTTACCTCCAGCGTGCCCGAAGGCTCCGGCATCAACGGCTTTACCATGTTCCTGCGCACCATTCCCTACAACTATTACGCCCTGCTGACCATTGTGATGAGCCTGTTCCTCATCTTCACGGGCACGGACTACTGCTCCATGAAGCAGCACGAGGACAACGCCCGGGCCGGTGACCTTTTCACCACGGCCGACCGCCCCTACGGCGACGATGTGGATGCCGGGGACGATGCCCACGGCCATGTCATTGATCTGGTGGCCCCGGTGCTGGTGCTGATCGCGGCCTGCATCCTTGGCCTGATCTACACCGGCGGCTTCTTTGAGGGTGTGGACTTCATCACCGCCTTCTCCGACTGCAACGCCTCCGCCGGTCTGGTGCTGGGCAGCAGCATTGCCCTGATGTTCACCTTTGTGTTCTACCGTGTCCGCAGCGTGATGACGTTCCAGGATTTTGCCGCCTGCATCCCCGAGGGCTTCAAGGCCATGGTCAGCCCCATGCTGATCCTGACCCTGGCCTGGACGCTTTCCGGCATGACCAACCTGCTGGGTGCAAAATATTACGTTGCCAACCTGCTGGGCGGCTCCGCTGCCGCCCTGCAGTACCTGCTGCCGGTCATCATCTTCCTGGTGGCGGTGTTCCTGGCCTTTGCCACCGGCACCTCCTGGGGCACCTTCTCCATCCTGATCCCCATCGTCTGCCACGCTTTCCCGCAGGGCGAGATGCTGGTGGTCTCCATTGCGGCCTGCCTGTCCGGCGCTGTGTGCGGCGACCACTGCTCTCCCATTTCCGACACCACCATCATGGCCTCTGCCGGTGCGCATTGCAGCCATGTGAACCATGTTTCCACCCAGCTGCCCTACGCCATTACCGCCGCATCCTGTTCCGCCGCGTGCTATGTGATCACCGGCCTGACCCAGATGTTCCTGGGCAGCAGCGCCAGCCTGTGGACCTCGCTGATCCTGCTGGGCGTTGCCATTGTGCTGGAGCTGGTGGTGCTGAACATTCTGCGCGTAAAGCTGGGCAAAAAGACCAAAGCGTGATATACTAAAGGAAATTGAGTGTTCGAAGGGAGACCGTACCATGCTGGAAAAAGCATTCAACGATGTCTATACCAAGTTCAAGCTCCATTTCTACCAGAACGTGTTCCAGCGCTTTGCCACCCGTGAGGCGACCCTGACCACGGTGGAATCCTTTTGCATGGAGGGCATTATGGCCATGGGGGAGCCCACCATTGCGGAGTTTTCCCGGATGATGCAGATCTCCACCCCCAACGCGGCGTATAAGATCGGCTCGCTGGTGCGCAAGGGCTATGTGGAAAAGATCCAGTCCACCACCGACCGCCGGGAGTATCACCTGCGGCCCACCCAGAAGTATATCGACTACTACAACATCAGCTACTCCTACCTGAGCACGGTGGTCCAGCGGGTGAACAAGCGCTTCCCCAAAGAGGACGTGAAGAAGCTGGAACAGATGCTGACCATCATCAGCAACGAGCTGATGCCCGAGCTGAACCTGGAAAACAACCCGGAGGCTCCGGAGGAAAAGAAAACCGCGCGCTGAGCCGCACCCTTCCGGAAACCCCGGAAGCCCGTGCGCCGACCCCGCGCAGCCAGACAGGACTGCCCCACAGAGATGTGGAGCAGCCCTGTTTTTTTCTGCCGGAACGGGCCATGCGGCCAACAAAAAAGCCCCGGAGGGCTTGCGGGACCCTCCGGGGCGAGACAGCGGCGTGCGGGCCCGCTGCCTCAGGGAATAGCGATTGGCAGGAGATTCTGGGGGAGCAACTTTTTGGGGGAATTACAAAGAAATGTGATGCATGGCCCAAAGGGTCAGCGGGGCGTTTGCCCGGGGCCTTTGGGGGTTGGGGTTCAGTGCTGGGACTTGTAGAACATGGCCTTGCGCTTGCGCTCCATCCAATATCCTGCTGCAGACAGCACCATGCCTGCGCCCAGCATCAGGTCTGCCAGCCAGCCGCTGGTGCCGGTCTGGATCAGCTTGGCATCCTGCACCGCCGGGAGCACCGGGGTCTCAGGAGCGGGGGCCGGAGTGGGAGCCGGAGTGGGGGCCGGGGTGGGAGCGGGGTCAGGTCTTGCATCCTGCACCGCGGGCAGCACCGGAGCCTCGGGGGCGGGGGCGGGCTTTGCGTCCTCCACCGGCGGCAGCTCAGGCGTATCGGGGCCCGGGTTCACGGGCGGCACCACGGTCTGGGTGTAGCCCTTGATCCACACATCCCGGCTCTCCTGAGAGGTAAAGGTGTAGTGCACTTCCGCATCCTGCTTGGTGGTCACTACCATCTTGTCTGCCTCAAACTGCACGGGGGTGCCGTCCTTGTTCTTCTCGGAGTGGTACACGTACTTGATAAAGCCGCCTTCCACGGTGCCCTTGCCATCACCGTTGAAGATGTTCCGGATCAGGTTGGTAAAGCTCTTGTAGGAGCCGGTGCCGGTGCCTTCAATGCCACCTTGCTGCTGTTCGTCCCTGTAATCTGCTGTTTTGCTGTAGTCGGCACTGTAGCTGCCGGAAAGTTCACTGCCCGTAGTTTCTTCGCCCGGGGTGACAACGGTTACCGTTTCGGAGATGGGGGTGTAGCGCAGTTCTCTGTTGGTCAGGTTTTCCAGCTTCCTGCGCTTAAAGGTTGCGGAGAGGGCGGTCGTGTTCTTGCCCATGGCCACCACGTGCTTCTCATCGGTCTGGGTCAGGTCTCCAAGGGTCAGGTCGTAACCGCCAATGTAGCTGAACTTACTCTTACTGCCCGGTTCGAAAAGTGCATTGCCGCAGGTGTTGTTGTCATCGGACATATAGCCGTAGGCCGTCAGGTCCGACTGGTACAGGTAGATCTGGTAGTAGCGTTTGCCGCCGCCCTTTGTCTGGTCCTTGTAGATCTCAACGACCTGTGCCTTGCTCAGGTCCAGCTCCGGATGATCTGCTATATATTTTTTCAGGTCAGCCTCTGCTCTCTGTTTAGCGGCCGCATAACCCCGCTCGCCAGGCGCTTTCTCATAGGCATCGCCCAGTTTGCCGTAAGCCACCTTGCCCTCGACCTTGTAGAAAACGCTCTTTGTGGGGGCGTTGTCATCTTTTGCGGACGTTTTCTCATCCCAGCTGGCACGGGGATACTCGTAGTGGCCGGTGCTTGGATTGTTGTCATTCTCGTGGTCGTAGGTGATGCGATCCACAAAGTTCGCCTGTGTGCCTCCTCCCTTTACAAGCGTTTCTGCACTCTCGCTCCATTTCAGCGTGGGGTTCAGCAGGACGCAGTCATCGGTCTTCGCCTTTCCGTCTTTCTCCTTCTCCGACAGGGTCAGATGGGAATCCGTTGCCAGATCAAGGTGGTCGATGTCGTTCCTGTTATAGTGGACTCTATGCTCTTCACCGTCGATTATTACATAGTCTCCGTACCACCTCTGATCAATCTTCTTCTCCGGAGGAACACGCTGCATCTTACCACTGGCATCATCCCAGTAGTAAGGCGTTCCATCCCAATCGGTGGAGCCGGTGTAGTATTTGCCGTCCTCCTGGGCGGTTTTTTCCAGCTCCTTCAGGTACGTAGTCAGCTCGGCATCGGTCATGGCATTATAGTTGACCACATGTCCCACTAGCTTGGAAATTTCTTCCCATTTCGTTTCCTTGGTAACCGTCAGGGTCTCGATCTTGCCGTCCTTAGTATACTCGATGACAAGGGTCTCACCGGCATCCTCAGCATCTTTAAGGGCTTTTTCCAGCTTTTTGCGGAACGCCGCCTCAGCTTCCGCATCCGTGCTGCCGGTGGCTGCAACCACGTCCGGCTTCTGGACTTCCACAGTCAGCTCCTCTTTCTTATCATCGTAGCGTGCCGTGTAGGTCTTGCCATCTTCTCCCGTGTAGGTAACGGTATGTTCGGCGGCATTTATTTCGTACTTGCCTTCGCCAAATTTTTTATCAAACTGAGCCTTGATGTCTAGCTGCTGGGTGGTAACGGTGATGATGGTCACAGTGCCATTGGCTTCGGTCTTTTTGTAGGTTCTGGTTTTACCATCTTTAGACGTACTTTCCAGCTTCATCCCGGTATAGGTCGTTTCACCGTGTGTAAAGTCAAACGTTCCGTTGTTGTCGGTCTGGCTCCACTTATTTTCATTCACGATGTCAACCGTCTCACCCTTCTCAATGGGAGTGGTCTGCGGGGTCTCGGTATCGGGGGATTTGACCGTCCACTTCACCCGGGTCAGGGTTGCGTTCTTGATTTCCGTATCCCAGCCGTTCTTTGTTGCAGCCTTATCCAGTTCTGTTCTTTCTTCGGGCTTCAGGTCGTCCAGGGCAACATTATCATCATACTCAAAGCTATGGATGTTGCCCGCTGTATCCTTATAGCTGGTGATCCGGCCAGATGTATCCGTCGTGACGCTTCCCGGAACAGCATCAGCCGGAGCCGTGGTGAAATCAGCACCAATGCCCAGTTCGCCCATACCGGTGGTTTCGTACTTTTCACCATGGAGATAGGTGATCTTGGAGCCTGTCACATACGCCGTGCCTTTAACGGTATTTTCCTTCACATCGATGATGTCCTCGGGCTTCTTGCCGGTGTCGGTTGCATCTGTGGGCTTAGTTTCCGTAACCTCTGCCCCAGCGGCGCTGTAGGTCAGGGTGTAGGTTTTGCCGCCAATCTCTGCCGTAAAGGTGTCGCCCTTGTCCAGCTGCTCCTGCGTAAATTTCAGGTCGGAGATTTTTGCCTTCAACTGGCTGGCGGTAGCCGCGTCCTCAATGCCCAACTTGTCCACTGCCTTGGTCAGGGCGCTCCGGATGGCATCTTTCTTGGCTTTTTCCGTAGCGATCTGCTCACCGGCGGTTCCCGGGTCGCCCTTCTCCGTGGTCGTCAGGGTCACTTTATAAGTGAGGCTCCGGCGGAGAAGTTCGTTCTGCGTTACGTCCAGCTTGACGGTCTCGTTGTGCGGGGTGGTGTAGTAGATCTCACCGTCCGCACCCAGTTCGTAGTTCTTGTTGCCATCTTTTTTCAGTCTGTCAACGATCTCTGCGTTGCTCAGCTTCGTTTCTCCGGGTTGGGTAGTCTCCTGAATAACGTACTCCTTGCCGTCCTTGGTGAAATGGATTCCGTCATCCATCACTGTACCCTGATTGAGCATCTTTTCCAGATCCTCGGGCTTAATGGTCTCAACCACTGCATCGTCGTTGCCCTTGATCTGGATACTGGGGTATGTCATCTCGTCTCTGAACGATTCACTGCCATCCTGCTCTGCCTTTTTCCGGGTGATGGTCAGCTCGGTGGTGGTTTTGGTGGTGACCTTGTTGTCCCGAATGGTGATGTAGGTGGTACGGGTCTGGGGGTTGCCCTCTGCGTCCAGAATGGTCTCGGTCCGGGTGAGGGTATAGGTGCCGTCGGGGTTCACCGTGGGCTTTTCGGCATCCACCAGCTTGGCGATGTCTTCAGCGGTCATCTCAGCGGTGGTCACTTCCTCTTTCCTCAGCTTGAGGGTCTGCTGGTTGCCGTCGGGAGTGGTGGTCACATCCTCTACCTTGTAGCCGTTGACCGCGTCAGCGCCCTTCTCAATATTCCAGCTGATGTCCGGGTTCTCGCCCAGCTCCTTGTCAAGATCAATCTCTTTGACCTCTTTCTTTTTCTCGTGCAGATTGCCCTTGGCCTCGCCGCTGCCGGTGGTGGTGGTGGTCTCCTTGCCGGGGGTCACGGTGGGCTGGGTGATGGTGGTGGAGCCGTCCGGGTTCTTCTCCACAGTGGGCGGGGTGGTGGTGTCCACAATGGGCTCTGCGCCGGGGTTGGGTTTCGTCTCCACGGTGGTCTCGGACTTCTCGGTTTTGTTAGCGGTGCCGATCTTCTCTTTCTCGGGGTCAGGCTTCGTCTCCTCGGTGGTTTTGCCGCTGTCGGGGTTGGTGGTCTCGCCGCTGTCGGGGTTGGTGGTCTCGCCGCTGCCGGGGTTGGTGGTCTCGCCGCTGCCGGGGTTGGGATTGGGGTTGGGGTTGGTCTCGCCGCTATCGGGGTTGGGATTGGGGTTAGGGTTGGTCTCGCCGCTGCCGGGGTTGGGATTGGGGTCGGGGTCAGTCTCACCGCTGCCCTCGGGGTTGGTCACGATCACGCCATCCAGCTTCTGGGAGCCGTCAGGGTTGGTCGTGGGATGTTCTTTATCGTATTTGACTTCCGCATCCTTCAGGGTCTCCTGAGCGTTTTTCGCTTCCTGATTGACCTGAGGTTCTGCGGTGTTTTCCTCTTTCTTGGTTTCCTCCGCCACAGGCTCCTTTTCTTGCGGAGCTGCTTCCGGAGCATCTGCGTTTGCTGCCAGAGGGCTTGCGGCCACACAGGCGGTCAGGGCCACGGACATTGCCGCCATCTTCAGTTTCTTGTTCGTCATGGTAGTTGCTCCTTTCCAGAATCATGCTGTTTGTTTCAAGGGATCACAGGGCATCGATCATAGCAGAGAGATAGTCGGAGGAGACAGAGCTGTAAAAGAACCCGTCGATCAGACCGTCCTTTTTCGCCCGCCGCACCTGGTCCGCCAGTTGAGGCTCGCACACCTCATCTACCACCAGCGCCACCCGGCAGCCGGGCAACCCTTGCCGCAGCCTCCGGCACAGGTCCAGCCGCTGTTCCAGCCGCCACGGCGGGTAGGCCGTGACCTCTGCAACAAGAACATCGGCATGGGTGTCCACACACAGATCCTCCGCAGCGGTTCCTTCGGTCTGATAGACCCGGAACCCTGAGTCAAAGTGCTGCAGGGAACCCGATATCGCATCGCCAAAGAGCCTGTTGCGCATATCGACTACGACACATTTCATGTCCACGGCCTCCTTTCCGGGCAGTGTCTCGCCACATGGATGCAGAACGTTTTACTGTATCAAGGATACCACACTGCCCCGCGGCTCCGCATGGGCCATAAGGGACAAAACTGTGAAAATTTTTCGGTGTTCTGCCCAAAGTTTTTCCAGTATTTCCGGCGTGTTCCACAATTTGGCACTTTTGGGAGCAAAATGCGCATAAAAAAGCCCCCCTTTGCAGGGGGGGAGAGTGGGTCTGTCTCACGGGCAGGCTTCGCCTTTGTACAACCCTTCCGTCTTTGCGCAAGCCGTGACTGAGGGGTTTTGCACGGCAAAATCTCACTCCTCCTCCAGATGGGGGAGGATGAAGTTTTTCTTGGTGACGGCAATGGCCAGGCGGGTGCGGTTGGAGTAGCCGGTTTTTTCCAGCAGGGAAGAGACAAAGCGCTTCACGGTGCGGGAGGAGATGCCCAGCTCTGCGGCGATCTCCTCATATTCCAGCCCCTCACACACCAGCCGCAGCACCTCGATCTCCCGGGGGGTGAGCTGGGTGCTGCTGACCTGCCCCAGGCGGGTCTCCGGGGTGCGGTCCGGGTAGAGGCTTTCCCCCGCCATGGTGCGGTCCATCACCTCCAGCAGGCTCTCTGGGGACACATCCTTATACCAGAAGCTCTCGGCCCCGGCGGCCTTTGCCCGTTTCAGGTAGCTTTCCTCCACCATGGAGGTGATGATGATGACTTTGGTCTCCGGGTGCCGGGCCTTGATCTCTGCCGCCACATCAATGCCATCCCGGCTGCCCTTGGTGCACACATCCATCAGCACCAGATCCACGGTGTGCCGGGCGCACTGGGCCAGCGCCATTTCCGCTGTGCTCAGGGAGGCCACCCGGCGGTAGCGGCCGCTGTCCTCCACAAGGTGCTCCATGTTCTCCCGGGGCATCCGCTGGTCTTCCACGATCAAAACGCTGGTCATATCGTTTCCTCCTTTGGCAGGTTCACACACAGCCGGTAGCGGGGCCGGGCCTGCACCTCCATGGTGCCGCCCGCCTGCATCACCCGGCGCTGGATGGCGGTAAGCCCCCCGCCCGGCGTAATGGCAGGGTCTGCGGGGGGCGGGCCGTCGTTTTCAAACTGCCAACGCTGGCCCCCGCCCTGCGGGGTGATGGTGATCTCCAGCCGGTTGGCCCCGGCGTAGCGCACCGCGTTGGTGATGCACTCCCGGGCAATGGTCAGCAGCAGCTGCTGGCGCTGCCGGGGCATGGGCCCCTGCAGGGCCACCGTGACCCCCAGCTGGGCCGCGTCCTCCACAAACACGTCCCACTCGTTTTCCTCCGGCGGGGTCTCACTGTCCTTCCGAAACAGCTGCACCGCCTTGTTCATCTGTTCAAGGGAGGCTTCCAGCTCCGCCGGGTCCTTCCGCTGCAGCAGGCACTGCCGCACCGCCGTAAGGCCGTAGCCCATTTCATCGTGGAGCCGGGTCTTGAACTCCAGGATCTCTTTTTTCCGGGTCATCTCCTGCACGTTCTCCGACAGCCGGAGAGGGCACGGTAGACCCGGAACATCGACCGGTTGCACAGCCGGATGATGCCGTCCGGGGTAAAGTAGCACACCGCCGCGGGCAGGTCGTCAAAGCCCTCCTTGATGGAGCTGCGGGTGATGTGGTCCGGGTGCAGCCACTGCTTCAGTTTGTTCCACATTCCGGGGCACCTCCTTCAAAGTGATCGTTCAGCACCCAGCTGCCCGGGGCCTCCTGCACGGCGGCGGGGCAGGAGGCTTTCAGGTCTGCCCCGGTCTCCACCGAAAGATAAAGGTTCAGCCGGTGATCCTTCCAGATGGCCCGCACGAACAGGGCATCCAGCTGCCCCAGCGCCCCCTCCACCACCGACTCGAACCGGCGGTAACAGGCCGCTGCCGCCTCCGCCGGAAGCCGGACCCCGTGGGTCACCTCCATGGCGCACTCCACTCCGGCCAGCTCCAGGCTGCTGATGGATTCCTCCAGCGCGTACCGCAGCTCCGCCGAGGGCACATACCGGTGCTGCTGGGCCAGAAACATCAGGTTGGCACCCCGTTTCAGGTAAGCGCCCAGCACTGCCACCTGCCCCAGCAGCTGCCGCTTTTCCTCCTCCGGGGCCGCGCGGTACCGGGTCAGAAGCTGATCCATCCGGATGATCTGGGGGGCCAGCTGGCGCTGCAGCAGATCGTACAGGCGGTTTTTCTCCCGCAAGGCGTTGATCTTGCGCTCCACCTCGTAGTTCTGCTGTTCCAGATAGTTGCGCTCTGCCAGCTCCGTGCGGTTTTCCCTCAGGCGCTCCATGTTTTCCACCAGCTCGGTGATGTCTGTCTGCCACATCACATAGCCGCCCTGCACCGGTGCGCTGCGCAGCAGGGTGTGCTCGTCCAGCTGCACCGTGCCATGCATGGCAGCCTGCAGCTCCCGGCGGTCCACCATGCGGCCGTTCTCGGAGCAGCAGTACACGTTGCCCTGCCGGTCCACCAGCTGCACCGCCAGAGAGGTGACGCGCAGCAGCTCCTCATAGCCGGTGTTGGACTGGATCAGGCCGCAGCGCAGGCCGCCTTCCAGCGAAGCCGCCGTCATCAGGCAGTGAACGATGGTCATATCCCCCAGAAACTGCTTGATCAGGGGAAAATGGAAGCCGTAAAGCACCGCGTATACCCCCAGCAGCACCATCGGAATGGCAGGCAGGGGCAGCCGCCGGAGGATCCGGGGGTTCCGGCTCTTGTGGGCGATGATCCCAAAGGCCAGCAGGATGCAGATCACGATCCATCCCACCACCAGACCGAAAAGCCAGCCGTACTGGTAGTTTTCGTTCCAGGGCTGCTGCAGCCGGAACACCTGCTGGTGCAGGTCGTTGGTCAGCACCAGCTCCAGCAGCACCGCCGAGGGCAGCCACAGCATTCTGGCCCAGGCAGACAGGCGGTAGTGCTCGGATCTGTCCACCGTCAGGACCAGCTGAACGCAGAGCACCGGTATCCCCAGCATGGGGGCATAGTAGAGGTACCCCAGCATCCGATCGATCTCCGGGGGAGTGTTCAGCTGGAACCGCAGGGTGCGCACAAGGATCCAGAACAGCATCAACAGATCCACGTTCAGCAGCAGCCGCCGCACCTGCGGATGCACCGTGCGGTTGTACAGGGAGATTCCCCACCCTGCGAACAGGCCCAGATACAGCAGGCTCCGGAGGATGCCGCAGGCTTCCTGCAGGCCGGAGGGCAGGCCCTCCAGCGGGAGCACCCGGCACAGCCATGCCAGCAGCACCACGGTGCCCACCGCACAGCCTCTTTGAACCTGTTCTCGCTGCCTCTGCCCCATCATGCCAGCCTCCTTCTTTTGTGCCGTTCCCCGGTGTTTTTTCTCCATTATATCACATCCGTGCTGTAATTTACCAGAGAGCAGAGGGGAATGTACCTCTGTGCCGCTTGCGCCTGCTCTGAAAACCGTTTGAATTGCAAAACGATTTTTTAGTTGCTATACTGGGCTTATCAAATTTTTTTGGGAGGATGCCGCAGTGACAGCACAGACAATGCAAATCGGGAACACACCTTGCCGCATTTACGGCGAAGCCAATGCAGAATACCTGCTACTCCAAATGACAGGTGAGCATGAGCTGCAAAGTATGGATTATGAAGTGGCGGCGATCGCACAGAGCAGCCAGAATTTTTTGTTTGCGGCTATCCCGGTGGAAAGCTGGAACGATGCGCTTTCTCCGTGGAAAGCCCCTGCTGTGTGGGGAAAGCAAGGCTTCGGCGGCAAAGCTGGGGACACCCTGCGCTTTCTGACGGAGCAGGTCATTCCCACACTGGAGCAGCAGTTTCCTCTCCCGGAAAACGTCAAAATCATTCTGGGCGGCTACTCGCTGGCCGGGCTGTTCGCTTTGTGGGCATCCACCCAGACCGATTTGTTCTACGGTGTCGCCGCCGCTTCTCCCTCTGTGTGGTTTCCGGGCTGGATGGAGTTTGAACAGCAGCACCCGATACAGGCACAGCACATTTATCTGAGCCTTGGCGACAAGGAAGAGCACACGAAAAACACCATCATGGCTGCGGTAGGGGATAATATCCGCGCGCTGCACAGTCGGCTTACAGAGCGTGGCGCAGACTGCACCCTTGAGTGGAACAGCGGCGGACACTTTAAGGACGCTGATTTGCGTACCGCGAAAGCCTTTCGGTGGGTGATGGAGGAACACACATGACAATTCGCGTTTGCGAAGCAAATGGAGGGGTCTTGCCCCGACAAGTTCTAATTGATACCGATGGCCGCCCTGTTCTCATCCGCACCATCTTTGCCGCAAAAAAGGCACCAGCCTGAGCCGGTGCCTTTTATTGGCGGAGATGGTGGGATTCGAACCCACGTGCCCGATTAAGGACAAAACGATTTCGAGTCGTTCTCGTTACGACCACTTCGATACATCTCCATATTCATAGCCATATAATTATAGCAAAAAGCCGCCGTTCCGTCAATACTTTCTGCCGGAGGAGCCCACAGCGCCAAAGAGGCCCTCTGGTCAGGGATGAGCGGAAGCCGCTGCCGCCCTCTGCGGGGACGGACAACCTCCTTTTCCTCTCTGCTCCGGGGCACCTTTTTCATGCTGTGCTGTCATTTCCAAGGGCAAGATTGTAAAATCGTGGAATCATCGTCTGGATTTTCACAAAATATTACTATTTTGCCCAAAGATTGTACAAACCCTACCCCCCTCTGATGTGCTATACTAAAATCAACAACCGGCCTGTTTCCGGCATTTCTTCTGCCATACAGGCCGCCGAAACAAAGAAGAAAACCAGAAGGAGCAGTATCGATGAGAGAAATCATTTCCTTGAACGAAAACTGGACCCTGTCCTTCCCCAAGGGCGAGCGTCCCACCGAGCAGGTCACCCTGCCCCACACCTGGAATGCTGTGGACGGCATGGACGGCAACGGCAGCT
>OJSF01000624.1_pt1 | contig 35963 bp, 39 predicted proteins | sample 1599411 | NCBI WGS metagenome assembly OJSF01 (sample SAMN04168658, study PRJEB22393) | human gut metagenome | biome: human gut microbiome; feature: stool | host: Homo sapiens | collected 2014-03-24 | reverse complement strand
TGTGCCCCCCGGAGCATAGCCGTTTTGGCAATGGCGTAGCCCATCTTGCCGCTGGAGTGGTTGGTCAGATAGCGGACAGGGTCCAGAGCCTCCTGGGTGGGGCCGGCGGTGACCAGCACCTTCAGTCCCTCCATGTCCTTGGCATGGGAGAGGGCGTGAAGCACCGTCTCCAGCAGCTCCTCCGGCTCCGGCATCTTCCCCTTCCCCACGGCCCCGCAGGCCAGGCGTCCGCTGGCCGGCTCCACAATCTCCCAGCCGTACCGCCGCAGGAGGGCCAGGTTATCCTGGGTAACCGGATTCTCATACATGCGGGTGTTCATGGCGGGCGCGGCGATTTTGGGACAGTCACAGGCCAGAACGGTGGTGGTGAGCATATCGTCGGCCAGGCCATGGGCAAGCTTAGCCAGAACGTTGGCCGTGGCCGGGGCCACCAGTACCAGGTCGGCCTGGTCGGCCAGGGCGATGTGCTCCACCTGGAACTGGTAGTTGCGGTCAAAGGTGTCCACGCTTACCCGGTTGCCCGTCAGGGATTCAAAGGTGTGGGGGCCGATAAACTCCGTGGCGTTTCGGGTCATGAGTACCTGGACGTTCGCCCCCTGCTTCACCAGGGCCGAGGCCAAGCCCGCCGACTTATAGCATGCAATGCCGCCGGTGACACCCAGCAGCACAGTTTTCCCCTTTAACATGCAGGTCTCTCCTTTGTCAGTGGGCGGATGCGGACATCCGCCCTTATGCTCCGTATATAGTCATCCAATTATACCAAAACAGCCGCAGGTTTTCCACAATGGGATTGCAATCTGAGGATATAACCGTTATAATGGCCTCGGCTGTCCCGGGCGGCGGGCCGCTGTACTCCCCGGAGGGAGACGGCAGGCCCATCTCTGCCTGTGGCTGCATCCAAATACGCGCTGTATCCCGCCCGTCGGGAACGGCAGCCTGGAGGTAATTGAATATGAACACCCACACCCCCCGCGCCCAGCAGCACCGGCAGGTGCAGAGCCTGGCTGTCCTGGCCATGTTTACCGCCATTCTCTTTCTGCTCACCTTCACCCCCATCGGCATGATCGACCTGCCCATCATTAAGGCCACCGTGCTCCATGTGCCAGTCATCATCGGCGCCCTCCTTCTCGGACCCAAGAAGGGAGCCTTTCTGGGCGGCATGTTTGGTCTGGCCAGTCTTTTGAAAAATACCCTGGTACCCAACCTGTCCTCCTTTGCCTTTTCCCCCCTGATACCGGTACCAGGCCTGGACTGGGGCAGCCCCTGGGCCCTGGTGGTTTGTTTTGTGCCCCGTATCCTTGTCGGCGTGACCCCCTGGCTGGTCTATACGCTGCTTCAGGCCCTGTCCCGCCGCCGGGGCTCCGTCCTCCAGGCCGGCAGCATGGCCCTGTCCGCCGTGGTGGGCGCCTTTACCAACACCGCCCTGGTAATGGGACTGATTGCTCTGCTGTTCCGGGATGCCTACGCCGCGGCCCAGGGGATTCCAGCCGAGGCAGTGCTGGGCTTTATTCTGGGCATCGTGGCGGCCAACGGTGTGCCCGAGGCCATTGTGGCGGCCATCCTTGTCCCCGCAGTGTGCATCCCCATGGGAAAGGCTCTCAAGCTCAACCGCGCTCCCCTGGCCGCCCGGGAGCCCGTCTGAGCCATGCTGCTGACCATTGACATTGGAAACACTACAGTCGCTGTTGGCGGCTTTCTGGGGCCGGAGCTGCGCTTTGTCCGCCGCCTGCCCAGCGACCGGAACATGGACGCCGCCGCCTGCGCCGCGCGCATGAGAACCCTGCTGGCAGAGGAGGGAGCGGCCCCCCAAGACGTGGAGGGAGCGGTGCTCTCTTCGGTGGTTCCCTCCCTCACCCAGGTCGCCGTCCAGGCGGCGGAGGCCCTCACCCGCCGCCCTGTCCGGGTGCTGGGGCGGGATCTCGACCCCGGCCTGCCCACCGGAGACTATGACGCCTCCAACCTGGGCATGGACCGGCTGGTGGACTGCGTGGCCGCCCTGGCCCGGTGGCGGCCCCCTCTGGCGGTCTTTGACATGGGCACCGCCACCACCCTGTCGGTGGTGGATCGGGAGGGCGTATTCCGGGGCGGCATGATTCTCCCGGGGCTGCGCCTGTCGGTGGACGCCCTCAGCGCCCGGGCTGCCCAACTCCCTTGCATTACTTTTACCCAGCCCGAGGGACTGCTGGGTACCGATACTGTGTCCTGCATGCGCAGCGGTGCCCTCTACGGGGCCGCCGCCGCCCTGGAGGGGATCTCCCTCCGCCTGGAGGAGGAACTGGGCCCCGTCACCGTAGTCCTTACCGGCGGTCATGGCCGTGACATTCTACCCCTGCTCCGCCGGGCGGTGGAGTATGAGCCCCATCTTCAATTGATGGGTCTGCGGGAGCTGTGGCTCCGCAGCCTGTGAAAAAAGGCGGCGTACCGGATCGGTACGCCGCCTTTTTTCAGCCCGGCCGCTCACCTGTGACCCGCCGCTTTTTGTGGCGGTACCACACGCAGTTAAAGACATTTCCCAGAATCAGGATGTTTCCACACAGGTAGAGCCACACCAGCAGGATAATCACCGAGGCCAGGGACCCGTAAACCAGGGAGTACCTGGAAGACAGGCCGATAAACCAAGAAAACAGGGCGGTGGCGGCCACAAGGGCCACGGCGGCCAGAAAGGCCCCTGTAAGGATAGGCGGCCTTGGCCTGCCTCGGGGCGCGGCCATCCGGTACACCAGCAGGACAAAGAGGAACACCAGCAGAAACAGCAGCAGGAAGCGGAACCACTGCCAGTCCCAGGGCAGGGTGGCCGTCTCCAGGTGAAACAGGCGCTCCACCAGATGGAAAAGCCACCCGCCTGTGAGGAGCACCACCAGGGCCAGGTAGATGGTGAGCAGAAAGAGCACCGAAAAGGCCACGCTGGCCGCGATGCGCCACACCCCTGCATAGCTCTTGCGTCCGTAAAGATCCTCCATAATATTCATCAGCGCCCGGAAGGCGGCGGAGGCGGAGAACAGGGTCATAATCCCTCCCGCGGCCAGCAGGGCGGGTGACTGGTTTCCGGTAATATACTGAATATAGTCCCCTAAAATCCCCAGCGTCTCCCGGGGCAGGAAGGTGGAGGCGGCCTCCAGTACGGCGTTGATGTCCAAATGGAGCAGACCGATGAAGGCGTTAATGCAGATAAGGACAGGAAAGAAGGTGAGAATCAGAAAGTAGGCCAGCTCCGCAGCCGAACGGGATACCCGCTTGGAGAAGTAAAGCTCCCCTACCTCCAGCCCAAACCGGACCGGCTTCCACTCCAGCAGCTTTTTCATCCTTCCCCGCCTCCCCCGCGTCTCTTTTCCAGCATACCCGTTTTCTCCCGCGAAAAAGCGAAAAAGACCGCCTGCGGATGCAGACGGTCTCCCCTTCGACCAGACCTTTAGGCCAGCTTATTCAGCTTAATGGTCATGGCGCTCTTCTTGTGAGCGGCGTTGTTCTTGTGCAGCAGACCCTTGACCACAGCCTTGTCGACCGCCTTGACGGCCACCTTGTAAGCGCCCTCGGCCTCGCTGCGGTTGCCTTCGACCACCGCGGCCTCGAACTTCTTGATGTCGGTCTTCAGCGCGGACTTAGCGGCCTTGTTCTGCGCAGCCTTGGTCTTGTTCACCAGGACACGCTTCTTGGCAGACTTAATATTCGGCAAACCAAACACCTCCTCCGATGACGTAATCGTTATTTACACAGTTTGCCCGTGCAGATTCTTATTTTAACAGCCATTCTTTAAAAATGCAACTCTTTTTTTGAACTTTTTTCACTTTTTTTGCATATGGAGGCGCTCTGCGCAAAAAATAGGGGCATCTGGTGTCATCAACACCACATCTTGGGGTATGGAGGGACGTATATGTTGAAACGGAGAACCGACCTGGCTCTGGAGGCCGCCCAGCTCTGGCAGGAGAGCGCCGGGGAGGCCGGGACGCTGCCGGGCGTGGAGTCGGAGGAGTCGACGCGGGAGGGCTATCCGGTGACCACCGTGCGCATCCGGGACGAGGCGGGCGCCCGGGCCCTGGGCAAGCCGGTGGGCACCTATGTGACCCTGGAGCTGGACGGCCTGGCCCGCCGGGAGGAGGACGCCTTCGGCCGGGCGGCGCGGGCCCTGGCGGCGGAGCTGGGGGCGCTGCTGGGCCTGGCGCCGGGCGCGCCCGCCCTGGTGGTGGGCCTGGGCAACCGGGCCATCACCCCCGACAACATCGGCCCCAAGGCTGCCGACCAGACCATGGTGACCCGCCACCTGGTGGAACGGGTGCCGGAGCACTTCGGCTCCTTCCGGCCGGTGGCCGCCCTGGCCGCCGGGGTACTGGGCACCACCGGCATGGAGAGCGGCGAGCTTGTCCGCGCCGTGGCCGAAACCCTCCGCCCCGCCTGCGTCATCGCCGTGGACGCCCTGGCCTCCCGCAGCCTCCGGCGGGTCTGCCGCACCATCCAACTGGCCGACACCGGCATCACCCCCGGCTCCGGCGTGGGCAATGCCCGGGCCGCCCTCAACGCCGAGACCCTGGGCGTCCCCGTCATCGCCGTCGGCGTCCCCACCGTGGTGGACGCCGCCACCCTCACCTGCGACGTGCTGGCCGAGGCGGGCAAGGGGGAGCTGAACCCCGCCGCCCTCCAGGGCGCGGGGGACGGCCTGATCGTCACCCCCAAGGACATCGACACCCAGGTGCACGATCTGGCGAAGGTCATCGGATACGGGATCAATCTGGCCCTTCACACCGGCCTGACCATCGAGGACGTGGAGCTCTTTCTCAGCTAACCCGGGCCGGCCGCCCTGTCCGACACCTCGATCCGAAACACATTGATGGTGTCCACATCGGGGCAGCAGAACACCGCCGTGCCCGTCGGCTGGCCGGGGATGGCACCGCCATAGCGGAGAATATCCACATAGGGAAAGGCCACATGCATGGCCATGGGACAGAGCTTCCCCCGCTCCGTGTCAAAGTCAAAGCTCTCCCCCACCCGGTGTCTCCGGTGGCAGCCCCGCTTTCCCAGCCGGTCAATGAGGGTGATGCGAATCGCCGGACGCGCCATGGACAACAGCCTCCTTCTGTTTTTTATCCACATCATAGCACACAATGTGGATTTTGTCTCCCCCGCTTCTTGATCTTTTCCCCCGGCGGGCATACACTCTGAGCAGAGAGGAGTGCTGCCCATGGACGCCTGCCTGGACTATCTGCGGGAGAACGGGGCCGAGCCGGCCCTGGTGATCGACCCACACACGGTGGTCACCGCCCCCTGGACCACCTTCAAGTGCCAGTTCGGCTGTGAGAATTTCGGCAAAAACCACTGCTGCCCGCCGGAGGCCCCGGACTACGCCCGCACCCGGGCCGTGCTGGACAGCTTTTCCACCGGCATCCTGTTCCGGGTCCACCACTGGAACGCCACCGCCATGGCCGCCGAGGGGGCCAGGCGGCTCTTTCTGGACGGGTACTACAAGGCCCTGGCCTTCGGCAGCGGGCCCTGCAAGCTGTGTCCCTCCTGCGCGCCCGAGGGGTGCCGCTTCCCCGGGAAGGCCGTCCCCGCCATGGAGGCCTGCGGCATCGACGTGTTTGCCACCGCCCGCGCCCACGGCCTGGAGGTGCGCACGCTCCGGGTGTTGGGGGAGGAACGGAACCATTTCGGCCTGATTCTGGTGGAATAGGCCCCGAAACGCCTTGACGGCGGGCGGTTTGCGTGATACAATAGCGGCCAGAAACAGGCATTGACCGGGAGGAGTACCCCGTCCCACCGTCCCAAGAGAGGAGCCGTCTGGTGCAAGGCTCCGGCGGAGGCAGGGGAAGGCGCCCGCCAGCCGCGGGGAGGAAATGCCCCGCCGGTCCCCCGCCGTTACCGGGTTTGAGCGCGGGGCCTCTGCCCCGAATTCAGGTGGCACCACGGAGTTTACTTCGCCCTGAGCCGTTCGGCTCAGGGCGTTTTTTTCCGCGCAGAATAAAGCGAAAAGGAGCTTATGGATATGAAGAACACCGAAAAGACCATGGATCAGATCGTGGCACTGTGCAAGGGCCGGGGCTTCGTCTACCCCGGCAGCGAGATCTACGGCGGCCTGGCCAACTCCTGGGACTACGGCCCCCTGGGCGTGGAGCTGAAAAACAACGTCAAGCGGGCCTGGTGGAAGAAGTTTGTCCAGGAAAACCCCTACAACGTGGGCCTGGACGCCGCCATCCTCATGAACCCCGAGGTGTGGGTGGCCTCCGGCCATGTGTCCACCTTCAACGATCCCCTCATCGACTGCAAGGCCTGCAAGATGCGCCACCGGGCCGACAAGCTCATCGAGGGCTGGTGCGCCGAGAATGGCCGCGACGACGTGAATGTGGAGGCCATGACCAACGAGGAGCTGGTGGCCTTCATCCGGGACAACGGCGTGACCTGCCCCGGCTGCGGCAAGGCGGACTTCACCGACATCCGCAAGTTCAACCTCATGTTCAAGACCCACCAGGGCGTCACCGAGGACAGCAGCACCGAGGTCTACCTGCGCCCCGAGACCGCCCAGGGCATCTTCGTCAACTTCCCCGCCATCCAGCGCACCACCCGCAAGAAGCTGCCTTTCGGAGTGTGCCAGGTGGGCAAGTCCTTCCGCAACGAGATCACCCCCGGCAACTTCATCTTCCGCATCCGGGAGTTTGAGCAGATGGAGCTGGAGTTCTTCTGCCAGCCGGGCACCGATCTGGAGTGGTTCCAGTACTGGCGGGAGTTCTGCCGCAAGTGGCTGGTGGATCTGGGCCTGAAGGAGGAGAACCTCCGCCTGCGCGACCACGAGCCCGAAGAGCTGGCCTTCTACTCCAAGGCCACCACCGACTTCGAGTTCATGTTCCCCTTCGGCTGGGGCGAGCTGTGGGGCGTGGCCGACCGCACCGACTACGACCTCAAGCAGCACCAGGAGCACTCCGGCAAGGATCTCACCTACTTCGACCAGGAGAAGAACGAGCACTATATCCCCTACGTCATCGAGCCCTCCCTGGGCGCCGACCGCGTGACCCTGGCCTTCCTGGTGGACGCCTACGACGAGGAGATCGTCGGCCAGGACAAGAAGGGCAACAACGACGTGCGCACCGTCCTGCGCCTCCACCCCGCCCTGGCCCCCTTCAAGTGCGCCGTGCTCCCCCTCAGCAAGAAGGAGGTCCTCTCCGGCCCCGCCCAGCAGCTGCGGGACGAGCTGGCCCGCGACTTCATGGTGGACTATGACGACACCGGCTCCATCGGCAAGCGCTACCGCCGCCAGGACGAGATTGGAACCCCCTTCTGCATCACCCTGGACTTCCAGACCGTGGGCGACGACACCACCCCCGCGGATCACTGCGTCACCATCCGGGAGCGAGACTCCATGGAGCAGGTGCGCATCCCCATGAGTGAAGTCAAGAATTATATCGCAGAGCGCATCAAGTTCTGAGTTGTTTGCCAAAGGCGGCCCATTTGGGCCGCCTTTCCTTTTCCTTCCCCGCGCCCGAAATATGTGGACATACAGGGACGGATGTCCGCTGCTCCCCCCGTTCAACGCTTACACGTAGGGGTGGGGCTTGTCCCCGCCCGCCTCTTTCGTTCCCGCCCCAGGCTCCGGCCAGCCGGGCGGCCACAAGGGCCGCCCCTACAGAGAACGGCTGGTTGCCGCTGCTCCCCCGTTTCAACGCTCACACGTAGGGGCGGGTGCCCACACCCGCCCGCCTCTTTCATTCCCGTCCCAGGCTCCGGCCAGCCGGGCGGCCACAAGGGCCGCCCCTACAAAGCGCGGCTACTTTCCGCTGCTCCCCTCGTTCAATGCTCACGCGTAGGGGCGGGGCTTGTCCCCGCCCACCTCTTTCCTCCCCGCCCCAGACTCCCGCCGTCCGGGCGGCCATAAGGGCCGCCCCTACAGAGAACGGCTGGTTGCCGCTGCTCCCCCGTTCAACGCTCACACGTAGGGGCGGGTGCCCACACCCGCCCACCTCTTTTGTTCCCGCCTCAGGCTTCGGACAGGCGGCTACGAGGTCCGCTCCCACTTGTGTCCCCGCCCGGATTCTGCTATACTCAAACCAACTTTTCCACACTGGAGGCGTTTTTTGTGGGATCCACCCCCCTGTACGACGCTCTGCGGGCCTTTGCCGCCCAGCGGCCCCTGCGGATGCACATGCCCGGCCACAAGGGTAAATCCCTGCCTGCGCCGGAGCTGGCGGCCATTGCGGCCATTGACTTCACCGAGCTGCCCCCCACGGGGGATCTCTTCTCCGGGGGCGGGGCCATCGGGGCGGCGGAGGCCCTCTGGGCGAAGGTTTTCCACATGGCCTCCTGCCTGTTTCTCACCGGCGGCTCCACCCAGGGGGTCCACGCCGCCCTGGCCCTGGCCTGCAAACCGGGGGAGACGGTGCTGCTGGACCGGGGGAGCCACCGCTCCGCCTACAACGCCCTGGCCCTGCTGGATCTGAAGCCGGTCTATCTGGAGCGGCCTTGGCTTGCCTCGGAGGGGATCACCGGCCCCATCTCCCCCTCGTCGGTGGCCCAGGCCCTAGAGGAACACCCGGAGGCAAAGACGCTCTGTATAACCTCGCCCACTTACTACGGAGTGTTGTCAGATCTTCCCGCCCTGGCGGAGCTAATGCACCGGCGGGGCGGGGTGCTGGTGGTGGACGGAGCCCACGGGGCCCATCTGCCGTTCCTGGGAAATGACCACCTCTCCGCCGCCGATCTGGTGGTGACATCGGCCCACAAGACCCTCCCCGCCCTGGGGCAGAGCGCCCTGCTGTTGGCCGGGGAACGGTTTCCCCATGCCGGGCTGCGGCGGGCCGCCTCCCTCTACGGCTCCTCCAGCCCCTCCTATCCCATGATGGCCTGCCTGGATCTCTGCCGGGCGTGGATGGAGGAGGAGGGCGCCGCCGCCTACCGGGCCGCCGCCCGGCAGGTGGCCGCCCTGCGGCGGGACTACCCCAGCGTGTCCGGCCCGGCGCTGGACCCTGCCCGGCTGGTGCTCCGCGCCCCCGACGGCTTTGCCGCCCAGGCGGCCCTGGAGGGGATGGGGGTGTGGCCCGAGATGGCCGACGCGGGCCATGTGGTGTTCATCCCCACCTGCGCCGACACGGAGGAGGACTTTGCCCGCCTCCGGGCCGCCCTGGATGCCGTGGCCTGGGGGGACGGCGCTCCCCTGCCCCCGCCTCCGCCCCCGCCGGAGGCGGTTCTCACCCCCCGTCAGGCCCTCTTTTCCCCCCGGATTTCCCTCCCCCTGTCCGCCGCGGAGGGACGCATCTGCGCCCAGCAGGTGGCCCCCTATCCCCCCGGGGTACCTGTTTTCGCGCCTGGGGAGCGAATTTGCAAAAAAACTATCGCTTATTTGAAACAAATAGGTTATAATACACTGGAAGACGTTGAGGTTGTTTCCGAACCTGTGTGTGCCTCATAGAATGAGCAAAGGAGCGTCTTTCCTTCAGGAGGGAAAAGCAATGAAACTGATTCTTGCGATTATCAATCACGATGACGCCAACACCGTCACCCAGGCCCTGACCAAGAAGGGCTTCTCCTCCACCAAGCTGGCCACCACCGGCGGCTTTCTGATGGCGGGCAACGTGACCATTCTCATCGGCGTGGACGAGGAGAAGGTGCAGACCGTCATCGACATCATCCGGGAGCATTCCCACAGCCGCAAGCAAATGATCCCCACCACCACCGAGATGAGCTACGGCTACTACCCCTCCATGCCCGTGGAGGTCGTGGTGGGCGGCGCCACCATCTTCGTGGTGGATATCGAGCGGTTTGAGCGGGTCTGAGTCTTTATGAACCTGACCCGGCTGGCGGGCAACGCCCCGCTGAAGCGGCAGCTGGAGCTGGAGACGGCCCGGCGGGGCCTCTCCCACGCGTACATCCTCAGCGGCCCGGCGGGCTCCGGCAAGCGGACCCTGGCGGGCCTGCTGGCCGCCGCCCTGGTGTGCGACCGCCGGGGCGGCGCTTTGCCCTGCCTGTCCTGCGCCGGCTGCCGCAAGGCGGAGGGGGGCATCCACCCCGACATCGTGCGGGTGGGGGACGACGGGAAGGATATCAGCGTGGCCCAGGTGCGCGCCCTCCGCGCCGACGCCTACATCCGGCCCAACGAGGCCGAACGCAAGGTCTACATCCTGGAGAACGCCCAGACCATGAACGCCAGCGCCCAGAACGCCATGCTCAAGCTTCTGGAGGAGGGCCCGGCCTACGCCGCCTTTCTCCTGCTCACCGATAACGCCGCCGCCCTGCTGCCCACAGTGCGCTCCCGGTGTGAGCATCTCCCCCTCTCCCCCGTCACCCAGCGGGAGGCGGAGCTCTGGCTGGACGAGCACTACCCCGACCAGCCCCAGGCGGCCCGGCAGGCCGCCGCCGACCGCTGCGAGGGCCTGCTTGGCCGGGCAGCCGCCGAGCTGGAGGGACAGGCCGCAGGCGACACCCAGGCCCTGGACGGCGCGCTGGAGCTGGTGCGCCGCCTGGACGGCGGTGACGAGCTGGCCCTGCTGGAGCACTGCGTGGCCCTGGAGAAGTGGGACCGGGAGCAGCTGCGCGCCCTGCTGGACGAGGGCGTTCTCCTGCTGCGGGATGCCCTCGTCTGCTCCGCCGGAACCCTGCGGGAGTCCGACCCCCGCCGGCGTGAGGCGGCGGAGCGCGCCGCCCGCGCCCTCTCCCCCCGGCAGCTCACCCAGGCGGTGGGCGTGCTGGAGCGGCTGCGCGCCGCCTGCGGCTCCAATGTGGGGGCCGGGCACCTGGCCGGCTGGCTGGGGGCGGCACTGAGCACCCTATGACCGGGCGGGCCCGACCCCGCCCATACACCTGATGCGGAGGTAATCATGACCGAAATCATCAGCGTCCGCTTCAAAAGCGGAGGCAAACAGTATTATTTTGACCCCAATGGACAGGCCGTGGCCCCCGGTCAGGGGGTCATTATCGAGACCTCCCGCGGCCTGGAGTACGGCGAGTGTACCCAGGGCAACACCATGGTGGAGGACGAGGCGGTGGTACAGCCGCTGCGCCCCCTGGTCCGCCTGGCCACCGAGAAGGATCTGGACACCGTGGCGAAGAACCGTGAGAAGGAAGCGCGGGCCTTTTCCATCTGCCAGGAGAAGATCGCCGCCCATGGCCTGGATATGAAGCTGGTGGAAGTGGAGTACAACTTTGAGGGGAACAAGATCCTCTTTTTCTTCACCTCCGAGGGGCGGGTGGACTTCCGCGCTCTGGTCAAGGATCTGGCTGGGGTATTCCACGCCCGCATTGAGCTGCGGCAGATCGGCGTCCGGGACGAGGCCAAAATGCTGGGCGGCCTGGGCATCTGCGGCAAGCCCTTCTGCTGCGCCACCTTCCTGGACGAGTTTCAGCCGGTGTCCATCAAGATGGCCAAAACCCAGAACCTGTCCCTCAACCCCACCAAGATTTCGGGCACCTGCGGACGGCTCATGTGCTGCCTGAAATACGAGCAGGAGGCCTATGAGGACGCGGTGCGCCGCATGCCCAAGAACGAGTCCTTTGTGGAGACCCCGGAGGGGGTGGGCACCGTATCTCAGGTCAACCTGCTCAAGGAGACCGTGAAGGTACGGCTGGAGGAGCAGCCCGAGGCCCCCAAGTGTTTCCACAACTGCGAGATCTGCGTGGTGCGCAACGGCAAGGGGAAGCTGCCCGAGGGCTATGTGCCCCCTCCCCCGGAAGAGCTGGCCAAGCTGCGCAAGATCACCCCTGTGGAGGAGCCCCACCGCCTGTCCGGCAGTGTGGACGCCGCCCTCAGCGGCCTGGGCGTCGCCCCCGCCGAGCCGGAGAAGCCCGCCGAGGGAGGGGAGCGCCGCTCCCGCGGCCGGGGCCGCCGGGGCCGGGGCGGGAGCAGGCCGTCCGCCGAGTCCGCCGCCAAAAAGCCCGCCGAGGAGGGCAGGCAGGCTCAGCCCCCCAGGCAGAAGCAAAAGGGGGAGCAGCAGCGTCCGCCTCGGCCGGAAAAGCAGCCCAAGGCGCCCGCCGCACCATCCCCGGCCTCCGATGGGACAGCGGCCCTTCCCACCGGTGAGAAAAAGCGCCCCCACCGCCGCCGCTACCGGGGCAAGCCCAAGGGCGACAGGCCCCAGGGCCCGAAACCGGAATCCTGACCGGCATGAGACGGGCGGGCGCTGTATGCGCCCGCCCGTTTGTTTGAGGTGATTTGCTATGACGGAATATCAGAAAATGCTGGGCGGCCAGCTCTACAACGCCCAGGACGGCGAGCTCCAGGCCATGCACCGGACGGCCATGGAGCTCTGCCACGCCCTCAACCAGCTCAACCCCAATCAGAAGGAGGAGGCCCGCGCCCTGCTGCGGCAGCTTCTGGGCCGGACCGGCGAACACTTCACCATCAAATCCACCTTCTGGTGCGACTACGGCCGGCACATCACCATCGGCGAGAACTTCTTCTGCAACTACAACTGCGTGATGCTGGACTGCGCCCCCATCACCTTCGGCGACAACGTCATGGTGGCCCCCAACTGCGGCTTCTACACCGCCGCCCACCCCCTGGACCACACCCTCCGGGACGAGGAGCTGGAGTACGCCAAGCCCATCACCGTGGGGGACAGCGTTTGGATCGGCGGGGGCGTCACCGTTCTGCCCGGCGTCACCATCGGCAGCCGCGCCGTCATCGGCGGGGGCAGCGTGGTGGTCCATGACATTCCCGAGGGGGTTGTGGCCGTCGGCAACCCCTGCCGTCCCATCCGCACCCTTTAAATGCAAAAAAGGAGCTCCGCCTTGGGGCCCATACCGTAAGGAAGTTAACACCCGCCAAAAGAAGTTGCTTTTCGGCGGGTGTTGCCTTATATTAATTTCACCGACAACGCGGAGTTAGGAGAGATACAATGGATAGACCGGTCACAACGCTATTTATGCTTATGTCTGTTGACGGAAAAATCAGCACAGGGGCAACAGATAATTTAGATTTAGACAGAGATCTCCCCAAAATTGCGGGCGTTCAAGAAGGACTGCACCAGTATTATGAGATAGAGCAGACAACCGATCTGTGGTCGCTCAATTCTGGGAGAGTACAGGAAAAGCTAGGCGTCAACTCCAAGGAAATGCCGAACAAGTTGCCTGTTTCCTTTGTAATGATCGACAACCATCATTTGACCAAACAAGGTATTCGCTATTTTTGCGCCCGCTCAAAAGAATTTGTGCTGGTCACCTCCAACGCAGACCATCCAGCGTTTCAGATGGATGAGGACAACCTTCATATCATCTGTCAGAGCAAGTTGTCTTTACCTGACGCGCTTGCACAACTCAAGTCAGAATATGGCTGTCAAAGGATCACCATACAAAGCGGCGGTACATTGAACGGGCTGTTTCTTCGGGAAAAACTGTTTGATTATATTGATATTGTGATCGCCCCTATTTTAGTCGGCGGCAAGGATACATCCACACTGATCGACGGGAGGTCTTTGCTGTCAGAAAGTGAATTATCCCAATTAGGCGTGCTGAAATTGCAGGAATGTATGGTCTTGGAAAACTCGTATCTCAGATTGCGTTACCAGGTGATCCATTGACAGCTTCCAGTTTACTGTTCTTTCCCACGAGTACTTTCCCCGAAAGTGTCATAGTGGGTTACATACTATAAAAAGGGCAAGACAGACCGTAATGGTTTGTCTTGCCCTTAACTTCTTTATAAAGCCATGCCCTTATGGCGGAGCTCTTTTTTATTTGGCCAGCATAGCGGCTGCAAAGGCCCGCGCATCCGCCAGGTCCGTCCCGTCGGGGTGGGACAGGGCCTGGTCATAGGCCCGGAGCATGTTCTCCAGCCGGGCGTCGCCGGGCTTCTCCTTGAGCTGAGCCTCATACCGAGCCCGGACGGCAGGGGGCATCCGCCCCGGACAGAACCAGGTACCCAACACCTGATTTTCCTCCGGCACCTCCGCCCGGAACCGGTCGGAGAGAGAGGCAAAATACATCTCAGACAGTCCAAAACCCGCCGTGCCGAACAGGGCCACACGCTTCCCGTGGAGTCCCTGCAAAAACTCCTTTACCGCCGGGGCACAGGTGCCCTTGTCCGTCCAGGAGCCCACAAAGATCAGCTCCGCCTCCCCCACGTCCCGGGGCAGCGGGCCGAAGGCCACAATCTCATGGCCCTGACATCCCTCGCGGATGGCCTGGGCAATCTGGGCGGTGTTGCCCGTCTCGCTGGCGTATACAATGGCAATTTTCATCATGTCCTCCTCTGAAAAACGGCGGGCGGCCACAAGGGCCGTCCCTGCGGTGGCAATAACGCAATACGCTGTCCGGCGGGATTGATCCCCAACTGGCGGAAGCCCCGCTTTATTTGCTATGCAAAAGCATCGCAGAATTGGCCATACGCCCGCTTACAGCGGCACGGCCATGGGATGACAGCGCGTAGGCCGGTACGGCCCACATGCACAAACACTTCATGCGCCTGAGCCTTTGCACCGTTTCGTGGCGCGCCCTGTGCACATGAAGTGTTATGTACGGCGCAAGCGCCGCCCCGCTAGAGCGGGGCCCCAAGGGCTTATTTATATTTTCTGCTCTCCGCAACCGCCAGCTCGTCACAGCGGTTATTATGGGGATTATCCGCGTGGCCCTTGACCCAGTGGAGACGGACGGTGTGGCGCTCGCACAGCGCGAGAAGCCGCTCCCACAGGTCAGGGTTGAGGGCCGGCTTCTTGTCCGACTTGATCCACCCACGGGCCCTCCAGCCCTTGGCCCAGCCCTTCTGCAGGGCGTCAATGACGTACTTGGAATCGGAGTAGAGCTCCACCTCACAGGGCTCCTTCAGCGCCTCCAAGGCAGTGATGACGCCAGTAAGCTCCATCCGGTTGTTGGTGGTGTGGGGCTCCCCGCCGGAGAGCTCCTTGCGGAACTCCCCGTATTGCAGGATGGCCCCCCACCCCCCGGGGCCCGGATTGCCCGAACACGCCCCGTCGGTATAGATCGTGACTGTTTTCATAAATCTCCTATGGCCTTCCCCTGGGGGAAGGTGTCCCGCAGGGCCGGATGAGGGGAGCGCCGCCCTGACCTGCCGGTCAATGGCAGCGCACACACCTTCAAAATTTTGTTTGATTTCCAGGTTGGTAAAGCGCAGGACTCTTATTTTTTCAACCTCTTGCAAATAGGCTGTCCGAATCTTATCCTGCTCCGGACCATTCCCCTCATAATGCTGGGAGCCGTCCAATTCAATGGCTAATTTCGCTTTATGGCAATAAAAATCTACAATATAGGGGCCAAATGGTTTTTGCCGGAGAAATTGGACCGGATAAGTCCGCAAAAAATCATACCACAAATGATTTTCCTCTTTTGTGGCGTTTTTGCGCAGTTCCTGGGCACGGGTAAGGGGCTTTTCCTTCTGTTCCATATTCGTACTATTCCCCTCATCCGCCCCAGTGTGCGCACTGGGGCACCTTCCCCCAGGGGAAGGCCCTATTGATCCACCTTGGGATGCTCCTCCGGCCACTGACAGCGGAAGTAAAGGCCCTTTTCGTGAAAGACGCTGTACACCCCCACCACGGCCGCGGCGGCCAAAACCAGAAGCCAGACCACACCCACGATACCCAGGTAGAAGAAATCCCTCTGCCCCAGGAAGAACACGATCAGGCGTACCGCGGCGGCGGCCAGCCCTCCGCCCAGAACACGGCTCAAGATGATCCTCACCCTGCCGGGGGCGCGGGCCATCTGCACATATCTCATGCTCTGCTCCTCCCTGCCGTTCAGGGGTCATCCGGGAACTGCCGGCGCTTTTCCCCCTGCGGCCCGTGCTTACGCCTGTTCCGGGCCGCCGGCGGGAGTCTCCCCTTCAGCGGCCTCCTCTTCCTCCTCGTGGTCGGTACGGGCGAAGGAGATCACCTTGACCCCCTCCTCCAAATTCATGATCTTGACGCCCTGCGCGGTGCGGCCGTAGGTGGAGATGCCGGCGGCCGCCATGCGGATGATCACGCCGGCGTCGTTGATCACCAGCACGTCGTCCCCGTCGCTGACCACCTTGACCCCCACCACTGGACCGGTTTTCTCGGTGATATTATAGCCCTTCAGTCCAAATCCGCCCCGCTTCTGAGGCCCGTCGGCGCGGATATACTCGTCCATGTCGGTGCGCTTGCCGTAGCCGTTTTCGGTGATCATCAGCACCTGGTGGTCCCGCTTGGCCCGGGCGGCCCCCACCACGTAGTCGCCGGGGCGCAGGTTGATGCCCCGGACACCGGCGGCGTCACGGCCCATGCAGCGCACGTCGGTCTCCTTGAAGCAGATGGCCATGCCGTCGTGGGTGACGATCAGGATGGCCTGGTCGCCGTCGGTCTCCCGCACGCAGATGAGCTCATCCCCCTCGTCCAGGGTGATGCAGCGGATGCCCGCCTTGCGGGCGGTGTAGATGGAGGAGAGCTGGATGCGCTTGACGGTGCCGCTGCGGGTGACCATCACCAGATAGCGGTCCTCGGGGAATTCCCGCAGGTGGATCATGGCGGTGACCTTTTCATCCTGCTCGATGGGCAGCACATTGACCAGGTTGGTGCCCCGGGCGGTGCGGCCCGCCTCGGGGATCTGATAGCCCTTCTTGCGGTGGACCCTGCCCTTGTTGGTGAAAAAGAGAATGAAATCGTGGGTGGAGGCGGTGAACACGGTGTCCACATAGTCCTCCTCCTTGGTGGACATGGCGGTAATGCCCTTGCCGCCCCGGCGCTGGGCCTTGTAGGTGGAGGCGGCGGTGCGCTTGATGTAGCCGCCGGCGGTGAGGGTGAAGACGCACTCCTCCTCCTCGATGAGATCCTCGATGTCGATCTCGTCCTCCACGTCCTGGATCTCGGTCACCCGGTCGTCACCGTACCTGTCCCGGATGGCGGTGAGCTCGTCCTTGAGCACGCCGCGGATCTTCTCCTCACTGGAGAGCAGCTCATTGAAGTAGGCGATGCGCGCCTCCAGCTCCTTGTATTCGTTCTGCAGCTTCTCCTTCTCCAGCCCCTGGAGCCGCTTGAGCTGCATGTCCAGGATGGCCTGGGCCTGCACGTCGCTGAGGCCGAAGCGGTTCATCAGGTTCTCCTTGGCGTCGTCGTAGCTCTCCCGGATGGTCTGGATCACCGCGTCGATGTTGTCCTCGGCAATCAGCAGGCCCTCCAGCAGATGGGCCCGCTCCTGGGCCTTGCGCAGATCGTAGCGGGTGCGGCGGACGATGACCTCCTCCTGGAAGGCGATGTACTCGTCCAGGATGTGGCGCAGGGAGAGGATCTTGGGCTGGGGCTGGCCGCCGGACTGCACCAGGGCCAGCATATTGATGGCGAAGGTGGTCTGGAGCTGGGTCTGTGCAAACAGGCGGTTGAGCACCACCTGGGGATTGGCGTCCCGCTTGAGCTCGATGACCACCCGCATGCCGTTGCGGTCGGACTCATCCCGGATGTCGGAGATGCCCTCCAGCCGCTTGTCCTCCACCTGGTCGGCCATGTTCTTGATGAGCATGCGCTTGTTGACCTGGTAGGGGATCTCGGTGACGATGATGCGGGTGCGGTTGTTGCCGAACTCCTCAAACTCGGTGCGGGCCCGGACGCACACCCGGCCCCGGCCGGTGGCGTAGGCCGCCCGGATGCCGGAGCGGCCCATGATGATCCCCCTGGTGGGGAAGTCGGGGCCCTTCACGTGCTCCATCAGGTCGGACAGCTCCGCCTCCGGGTTGTCCAGCACGCAGATCGTGGCATTGATTACTTCCCGCAGGTTGTGGGGCGGAATATTGGTGGCCATGCCCACGGCGATGCCGGAGGAGCCGTTGACCAGCAGATTGGGGAACCGGGAGGGCAGTACCCGGGGTTCCTTCCGGCTCTCGTCGAAGTTCGGGTCCCAGTCCACCGTGTCCTTCTCGATCTCCCGCAGCATCTCGTCGGAGATCTTGGCCATGCGGGCCTCAGTGTAACGGTAGGCGGCCGGGGGATCGCCGTCGATGGAGCCGAAGTTTCCGTGGCCGTCCACCAGGGGGTAGCGCATGGAGAAATCCTGAGCCAGGCGCACCAGGGCGTCGTACACCGAAGCGTCGCCATGGGGGTGGTAGCGGCCCAGCACGTCGCCCACGCAGGTGGCCGACTTCTTGAAGGGCTTGTCCGCGGTCAGGTTGTCCTCATACATGGCGTAGAGAATGCGCCGGTGGACCGGCTTCAGGCCGTCCCGCACGTCGGGCAGCGCCCGGCCCACGATGACGCTCATAGCGTACTCGATGTAGCTCTGCTCCATCTCGTGCACCAGATAGGAGGTCTCTATCTTCTGGTCTGGAAACCGGATTTCCTCCGGATCATACTGTGGCTTTTTACTCATGTATCTGCCTCACATTCTTCGTGATAGGGTGGTTCACGGCGGGCGGCCGCAAGGGCCGCCCCTACAAATTGCGGGTGGGCGTTTCGCTGTTCCCGGCGATTTTTTCCTTTGTAGGGGCGGATGCCTTCCTCCGCCCGTTTTTGTTGCCTGGGCGGCACCGGAACGTCGGACCGATGTGGGCATCGGCCCCTACGATACGCGTTCCGGGCACGTTGTCCGTTCCCCAATCCCTTAATAGTCCAGGTTGACGGCGTACTTGGCGTTGCGCTCGATGAACTCCTTGCGGGGCTCCACCTTCTCCCCCATGAGGACGGTGAAGGTCTGGTCGGCCCGGACAGCGTCGTCCAGCTCGATGCGCTTGAGGGTGCGCCGCTCCGGGTCCATGGTGGTTTCCCACAGCTCATGGGGGTTCATCTCACCCAGGCCCTTGAACCGGGAGATGTCCACCTTGGCGTTGGGATTGTCCCCCCGCAGCTCGGCGGAGATGGCGTCCCGCTCCTCCTCGGAGAAGGCCAGGCGGGTGGTCTTGCCGCGGCTGAGCTTGAACAGGGGGGGCACGGCGGCGTAGACGTAGCCGTGCTCAATGAGGGGCCGCATGAAGCGGAAAAAGAAGGTGAGCAGGAGCGTGCGGATGTGTGAGCCGTCCACGTCGGCATCGGCCATGATGATGACCTTGTGGTAGCGCAGCTTCTCCAGATCGAAGTCGTCCCCAATGCCCGCGCCCAGGGCGGTGATGACGGGGGTGAGCTTGTCGTTGCCGTAGACCTTGTCGGCCCGGGCCTTCTCCACGTTGAGCATCTTGCCCCACAGGGGGAGGATGGCCTGGAAGCGGGAGTCCCGGCCCTGGGTGGCCGAGCCGCCGGCGGAGTCGCCCTCGACGATGTAGAGCTCGGTGAGCTCCGGGTTGACCTCGTTGCAGTCCCGCAGCTTGTCCGGCATAGCGGCTCCGCCCAGGGCGGTCTTGCGGCGGATGGACTCGCGGGCCTTGCGGGCGGCCTCCCGGGCCCGGTTGGCCATGAGGGCCTTGTCCAGAATGGCGCGGCCCACCGCCGGGTTCTCCTCCAGATACTCGGAGAGCTTGTCGGTGACAATGTTGTTGACCAGGGTGCGGATCTCGCTGTTGCCCAGCTTGGCCTTGGTCTGGCCCTCGAACTGGGCCTCGGTCAGCTTGACGGAAATGACGCAGGCGATGCCCTCCCGGCAGTCTTCGCCGGATACCTTGTCATCGTCCTTGAGAATCTTCATCTTCTTGCCGTAATTATTGAGCACCGTGGTCAGGGCCCTCTTGAAGCCCTCCTCGTGCATGCCGCCCTCCGGGGTGTGGACGTTGTTGGCGAAGGAGACGATGTTCTCGCTGTACCCGTCGTTGTACTGGAAGGCCACCTCCGCCATGGCGTCGTCCTTCTGTCCCGCCATGTAGACCACATCGGGGTGGACCGGGTCCTTGGACTGGTTGAGGAAGGACACAAACTCCCGGATGCCGCCGGCGTAGTGCATGGTGTCCTCCTGCTCCCGGCCGGGGCGCTCATCAATGGTATGAATTTTCAGTCCGGCGTTGAGAAAGGCCTCCTCCCGCATGCGGGTGTGGAGGGTGTCGTAGCTGTACTCGGTGATCTCAAACATCTCGGGGTCGGGCTTGAACACCACCTCGGTGCCGTGGCGGTCTGTGTCACCCACCACCTGCATGGGCTGGGTCACCTTGCCCCGGGAGAACTTCATCTCGTAGACCTTGCCCTCCTTGTGAACCCGCACCTCCAGCCACTCGGACAGGGCGTTGACCACGCTGGCGCCAACGCCGTGGAGGCCGCCGGACACCTTATAGCCGCCGCCGCCGAATTTGCCGCCGGCGTGGAGGATCGTGAACACCACCTCCAGGGCGGGCAGGCCGGTCTGGGGCTGGATATCCACGGGAATGCCGCGGCCGTTGTCGATGACGGTGATGATGTCCCCCTCTCCGATCTTGACGGTAATCTCGTCGCAGTAGCCGGCCAGGGCCTCGTCGATGGAGTTGTCCACGATCTCGTACACCAGGTGGTGCAGGCCGCTCTCCGACGTGGAGCCGATATACATGCCGGGGCGCTTGCGGACGGCCTCCAGGCCCTCCAGCACCTGGATCTCAGAGCCGCCGTACTCGTGCTCCACCTGGGTAGTGCTGTTCTCGAATTCTTCAGACATTTGAAAACCTCCATTGGGATATCCGGGCGGCCAGGGGCCGCCCCTGCGGCCCCGCCGCAGGAGCCGCCTCCGGCGGCCCGTTTGGATTGTTTATTCGAAGCTGTTGTTCTCCGCCCGCCGGAGCAGCGTGGCGGTGGACAACTGGGAGAGATAGACGGTGGCCTCCCCGCCCGCCGGGCGGCAGAGGACAAACGACTTGGGCAGATCCTCGGCCACATTGACTACCTGCCCGGCCTGCTCGGCCCGCTCCAGGAACCTGCGGGTCAGGTGGGAGGCGCTGGTGTTGTCCAGATCAAAGAGGGCGAGCACGTCCCGGTAGGGTACCACAACGCCCTGGCCCAGATGCAGATACATTCAGCGAGCCCCCTTATCCTTCACCACCCGCGGGCCCCACAGCCGTTTCCACAGCCGCCAGCCCGCCAGCAGGCCCAGCAGGGCAAACAGCGCCGGCAATCCCGGCACAAAGAGCAGTTGGGTCAGCGGAGACTGGTCGGACTCCCAAACTCCGGCCCGCCCCACAGCCACCGCAGCCGTCAGCGCGACGGCCGCCGCCGGGGGAAGCAGCTTCCACCAACGCCGCCGGGTCAGCCGGCACACCAGATATTCTGCAATCAGCCCCGCCAGAAAGGGCAGCGCACAAAAGATACCGATAATAATGGGCATATGCTTCTCCTTGGATGCGTCCATGTGTGGAATGAAGGATTGCACGGGCCGCCGTTATCCCGCCCTATATGGGCAGGGGGTACGGACACCTTCCCCTATGGCTTCAGCGCCCCGCCGTGAATGTGGAAGACCTTCCCCTCCTCCAGACCCTCCAGCCGGGCGTCCTCACAGCAGGTGATGAACACCTGCCCGCCGTTGATGCGCCGGAGCACGAACTCCTGCCGCCGGGCGTCCAGCTCGCTGAGCACATCGTCCAGCAGCAGCACCGGCCACTCGCCGGTCTCCTGATAAAAGATCTCCCGGGAGGCCAGCTTGAGGGACAGCGCCGCGGTGCGGGTCTGCCCCTGGGAGGCGAAGGTCTTGGCGCTCATGCCGTTCAGCTCCACGGTGAGATCGTCCTTGTGGGGGCCGGAGAGGCACTGGCGGGACTCCAGCTCCGCCTTCCGGTGGCTCTCCTGATGGGCCAGGAGCTGGGGGAGGATGCTCCGGGGGCTGTCCTCCGGGTCGGTGACGGTGGATACCGTCTCATAGGCCAGGCCCAGCTTCTCCCGCCCGCCGGAAAAGTCCAGATGGATGGGGGGTGTCACCTCCCGCAGGCGCTTGACGAAGTGGGCCCGGTAGTGGATCAGCAGGGCCCCGGTCTGGGCCATGCGCAGGTTGAACTCGTCCAGGGTGTCCAGCAGGGAGGGGTGCTCCTCCCAGTCCCGGAGTATGCGGACCTTATGCTCGTAGAGGCGGCGATACTCCGCCAGGGCCTCGGCGTACTTGGGCCGAAGCTGGCAGATACACCCGTCCAGGAAGCGCCGCCGGGTAGCCGCTCCCTCCCGGATGAGGTAGAGGTCCTCCGGGCAGAAGAGCACGGTGTTGAGCACGCCGGACAGCTCCCCGGCGGACTTGAGGCGCACCCCGTTGGAATAGAGCTGCCGCCGCACCCCCCGGCCCAGACGGGCCTCCAGGGTGAAGTCCCGTCCACGGGCGGATACCTCCGCCTTCACAAAAGCATGGTCCACGCCGAACTGGATGAGCTCCCGGTCGTACCGAGCCCGGTGGGAGGAGGCGGTGGACAGATAGGCCACCGCCTCCAGCAGATTGGTCTTTCCCTGGGCGTTCTCGCCGTAGATGACGTTGACCTCCGGGGAAAAACGGGCGTCAAGGTGGACGTAGTTGCGAAAAAAATCCAGGGCAATGGAGCGGACAATCATACCACTTCCAGCGTCACGCCGTCCAGCAAAACGGTGTCGCCTGGGCGGATTTTCCGGCCCCGCATGGTGCAGGTCTCGCCGTTGACCAGCACCTCGCCGTCCTGTATGCGCTCCTTGGCCTCTCCGCCGGTGCCCGCCAATCCCTCAAACTTGAGCAGGGCGTCCAGCTTGATGAATTCCGTGGTGATTTTGACTTGCCGTTGTTCCATAGTTCGTTCCTCTCTCAGTCAGGGGTGGTGAGGGCCTCCAGCAGCCGGTAGACCTCCGGCAGGGCCTTTTTCAGCGCCACCGGCCGGCCCTTGGCCCGGTCATAGAAGAAGTGGCCGGAGGTGCCCTCCGCCTTCAGCTCCCCGGTGGACGCCTCCCGCATCGCGTAGCCCAGCTCCAGCTTGGCCGGGGACAGGCGACGGATGAATACCGTGATGGCCAGCTCCTCGCCGAAGCGGGTCATGGCCCGGTATTTGCAGGAAATGTCCGTCAGGGCGAAGTCGATGCCCGCCTCCACCGCCCTGGCGTAGGGGAAGCCGAGCTGATCCATAAAATCGGTGCGGGCCTCCTCCATCCAGCGGACGTAATTGCCGTGCCAGATGATGCTCATGCCGTCGGTCTCGTAGAACTGGGGCCGGCGAAGGTAGGGCTTGATCTCCATGCTCACTCGCCCGCCTTCAGCCGCACGGGCAGCACCATGTAGAGGAAGTTCTCCTCCCCCTCGGTGGGCAGGATGACGCAGGGGGACACGCCGGTGGTCAGCTCCAGCCGCACTTTGTCCGCCGGGGCGGCCTTGAGGGCGTCCATCAGGTACTTGTTGTTGAAGCCGATCTCCAGTCCGCCGCCGTCGCCGCTGAGGGGGCACTCGTCATAGGCGTCGCCGATGGCGGTCTTGGTGGAGATTTTCAGCAGATTGCTGTCAAATACGCAGCGCAGGGGACTTTTCAGCTTGTCGCTGATGATGAGGGACACGCGGTCGATGGAGGAGAGCAGGGCGCGGGTGTCACCCTCCACATGAATGGTGTTGTTGCGGGGGATGGCCTGGCGGTAGGCCAGGAATTCGCCCTCCAGCCGGCGGGACACCAGCATGGTGTCCCCCACCTTGAACATCACGTGGCGGGCGCCCTGGGTGACGGAGGCCGGCTCGTCCACGTCGCTGCAAATTTTTTCCACTTCGGACAGGGCCGCGCCGGGCACTACGAAGGAGAAGGTCTCCGCTCCCTCCTTCTTGTCGATGGACTCGTGGCGGAGGGCCAGGCGGTAGCCGTCCACCGACACGATGGTCAGCCCCTCGCTGTCCACCTCAAACAGGGAGCCGGTGTGGATGGGGCGGCTTTCGTTGTCGCTGACGGCGAAAAGGGTTTGGCTGATCATGGCTTTTAGCCTGGATTGCGGTAGAATCAGGGAATTTTGGTATTCTACGGTGGGCAGCTCGGGGAATTCTTCCGGATCGGTGCCCAGAATGTTGAATTCGCTCATACCACACTTGATGTTGACCATATAGTTTTCTGATTGAAAGGTGACGATATCATCGGGCAGCTTGCGGACAATTTCACCAAACAGGCGTGCGCCCAGAACCAGAGTGCCCTCCTCCCGGATGTCGGCAGGGACAATGGTGCGGATGCCAGTCTCCAGGTTGTAGCCGGTGAGGCGGAGGTCGCTGCCGGCCTCCAGCAGAATCCCTTCCAGAGCGGGAATGGAGCTTTTGGGAGATACTGCTCTGGATGTGGTGGAGATGGCGGCCTGTAGCAGAGCTTTTTCGCAGGAAAATTTCATGATTGGTGCCCTCCATTTTGTAGTGAGTGTGCGTGGATCCCCGGAGAAAGGGGAGAATGAGATCGTAATAGTAAGCCGTAGGGGAAAATGATGTGGAAAAACGGCGGAACCCGTTGCGGGGGAAGGGATCCCGTTTCCACAGGGGGTGGGGATGTTTTTGTCGCCTTTCCACCGATGAGGACGAAGGGATGGGTTTTTCCACACAGGGTTGTCCACATCTTCACAAAATACCGTGGAAATGTGGACATAACGGTCGATTATTCGTAGCGGGCGTTGATGTTGGCGTTGATGTCCTTGATGACCTCGGCAATCTCCGGGTTGGTCTTGGTTAGCTTCTCGATTCGGTCAATGGAGTGCATGACGGTGGTGTGGTCGCGGCCTTCGAACTCCTTGCCGATCTCCTTGAGGGAGAGGTTGGTCATGCGGCGGATCTGGTACATGGCGATCTGCCGGGCCAGGGCGGTGTCCTTGGTGCGGCCCTGCCCCCGGAGGGCGTCGGCGTCAATGTTGTAAAATTTGCTCACCTCGTCGATGATGATGTCTGGCGAGGGGAGGAAGTCGGCCTTGTCCTTGAACATGTCCCGTACCGCCCGGGTGACGGTGTCCACGTCCACGCTCTCCCCCATTAGCTCCTGGAAGGCGAGGATTTTGTTGACGGTGCCCTCAATCTGCCGCACGTTGGAGGTGATGTTCTCCGCAATGTACTGGAGCACCGGGTCGGGCAGGTTCATGCCGCGCCGGATGGCCTTGTTCTTGATGATGGCCACCCGGGTCTCGTAGTCGGGCGGCTGGATGTCCACGGGCAGGCCCCATTCAAACCGGGTGCGTAGCCGGTCGTCCAGCCGCAGCATCTCCTTGGGCGGCCGGTCGGCGGTGAACACGATCTGTCGGCCCGCTTCGTACAGGGTGTTGAAGGTGTGGAACATCTCCTCCTGGGTGGACTCGCGGCCGGCGATGAACTGCACGTCGTCCATGAGGAATACGTCCGCCGAGCGGTACTTCTCCCGGAATTCGGGGTTGCGCCCCTCACGGATGGCCTGGATGAGCTCGTTGGTGAAGGAGTCGCCCTTAATATAGACGATCCGGTAATCCGGGTGGTTCTGGTGGATCTTGTGGGCGATGGCGTACAGCAGGTGGGTCTTGCCCAGGCCGGACTCGCCGTAGATAAACAGGGGGTTGTAGGTCTGGGCGGGCCGCTCGGCCACCGCCTGGGCCGCCGCGTGGGCGAATTTGTTGGACGCGCCCACCACGAACCGCTCAAAGGTGTACTCCTCGGTGCCCGGCAGAAAGACATCGTCGGTTTTTTTCTTGCCGAAGTCCTCCAGCTCGCCCTCTCCCAGGACTACCACCTCGAAGTCGGCGGAGAAGAGCTCGTGGAGCGCCTTCTGGATCACGGGCAGATAGCGGGCCACGATGATGTCCCGCTTGAAGTTGGAGGGGGTGTGGAGCACAAACCGGTTGGCGTCCAGCGCCACGGGGGTGGCGTCGTCAAACCAGGTGTTGATCGTGGTGGCGGTCATATCCCCCTCCATGAGGGAGAGCACCTTGGGCCAGATATCGGCCGGGAAATTCACGGAAAGACCACCTCTTTCGGAAAATATCAATAGCACTTTATTATACCAAAAAATTGCCTTAAAAGCAACGTATACTACTAAAAAAAGAATCTCTTTTTTAAAGATTTTTCCACCGGTCCGGGATCGGCGCTGCTTCTCCGTTACCTGCTTGGAACTGGGGGCTGCGGCCCCGGAACCCCATGGAGCCGGGCGGCGGTACGTTGTACGATGGCGGCAAGACTTGAAGGCGGTTGCGGCCCGTATCGGCCGGCGCGTGTCGATGCTTTGCCTGACGGCCCCGGCGGATTACCCACCCAATTTGGCGGCATGTGCGCTGTACTTGCCTGGGCAACGCCACCCCGGACTGCGGTGCGCCGGACTTGCCGCGGTCCCTGTTCCCCGCTCTGCCGGAAATGCCGCCGGGCTCCGCCCGGCCTGTTTTTTACCTCTATGGTCCCCTATGCGCCTACCCTCCGCGCTTCTCTGTCACGCTGCGGCTGCTGCGCGACGCCACACTGCTTACCCCTCCGCGAAAAACACCTTGCGCCTGCGGCGCAACTGCTTTTTCGTCTGCGGGGTGCGCTGTGCGGCTGCTCCGCCCGCCTCCGCGCTTCTGCGTAGGGGCGGCCCTAGTGGCCGCCCGGCCGAAGCCTGGGACGGGGAGGAAAGAGGCGGGCGGGGACAAGTCCCGCCCCTACGGGTGAGTGTTGGCCGAGCGGGCCCAATGGGCACAAGATGTAGTACCCGGCGCGGAAGCAGGCCCAAACCGCAAAAAAGATTGCAAAAATGGTGTTGACAGGCTATTTTGAGATAGGCTATAATATCATCTGCATCGTGCAGGCCTGCACGGTGTAAAGCAGTTTACTTTGACGACCGCAGCCGGAAGGCTGTTGTGGTGGGCGGCCCTGCCGCCGGATTACAGTACAGGAGGTGTACCGACATGGTCCGTACCTATCAGCCCAAGAAGCGCCAGCGCTCCAAGGAGCACGGGTTCCGTAAGCGTATGCGTACCGCCAACGGCCGCAAGGTCCTGGCTCGCCGCCGCGCGAAGGGCCGCGCCCGTCTGACCCACTAATGGGTCCGCGAATGGAATAGGGCTTTCAGAAGGGGCGGGGGAGTTTTCCCACCGCCCCTGCGCAGCATACGGAGAAATCGAGGAGGCGGCAGGCGTGGAGCACACCGTTTCGCTGAAACTCAATCACGTGTTCCGCCGCCTGTACGGAAGGGGAAAGAGCGCGGTGAATCCGTGCCTGGCCGTCTACTGCCGGAAGAACAACCTGGGCTACAGCCGCCTGGGCCTGACGGTGGGGGTCAAGCTGGGCAAGGCCGTGGTGCGCAACCGCACCCGCCGCCGAATCAAGGAGGCCTACCGCATCCATGAGGGGGCCTTTCTCCCCGGCTACGACATCGTGGTGGTGGCCCGGGTGCGGGCCGCCCACAGCCGTTACCGGGAGTTGGAGCGCTCGCTCCTGTCTCTGGCGGACAAGCTCGGCCTGCTCCGGAAGGAGGGGGCCTGATTGAAGCGCCTGCTTCTGGCCCTGATCCGGGGCTACCGCACGTACATCTCTCCCTCCCGTCCCCCCTGCTGCCGGTTTATCCCCACCTGCTCGGCCTATGCCCTGGAGGCGGTGGAGAAATACGGGGCGTGGAAGGGGGGCTTTCTCGCCCTGCGCCGTATCCTCAAATGTCAGCCCTTCCACAAGCAGGTTTCCATTGAGTACGATCCGGTCCCGTAAGGGGCTCAAACTGAACTTGGAGGCGCGCAAATGGATTTTGCACAGATTATCCTCTCCCCCTTTGTGTGGCTGCTGACCTTCTTTTACAATTTTTTCGGCAGTTACGGCATCGCATTGATCTTATTCGCGGTCGTTGTCAAGCTTATCCTGTTCCCGTTTGCGCTGAAGGGCAAGCGGAGCATGATTCAGATGAACATGCTTCAGGGCAAGATGCAGAAGCTGCAGAAGCAGTACGGCAGAGACCGTGAGCGCTATAATCTGGAGGTCCAGAAGCTTTATGAGCGGGAGAAGGTCAACCCCATGGGCGGCTGCCTGTGGTCTTTTCTCCCTCTGCTGATTCTGATTCCCCTGTACGCCATCATCCGCCAGCCCATTAAGTATATGATGGGCATCAACGATGTGGAGATACTCAACCAGATTGCCCAGGTGGTGGACTGGAACTCCATTGCGGTGAGCAACGGCTGGATCAAGGAGGCCGGCGAAGCTTTCTCCAATGTGGGCTATAACCAGCTTTACCTGTCCTCCCTGATCACCCCGGAAAACCTGGAGGCGGTCAAGGCCGCTGTGGGCGAGGTGGGCAGCCGGATTTTCGCCGTCAACTTTGATTTCCTGGGCCTGGTGGATCTGGCCCGTATTCCAACTCTGAAATTCTGGACCGTGGCGGGCGGCTTCGCCCTGTTCCTGCTGCCCGTGGTGTCCGCCGGTTCCAGCCTGGTGTTTTCCTTCATCTCCATGAAGACCAACGCCGTCAACCAGCAGGCCGCCCAGGCGGGGAACAACGCCAGCATGAAGTCCATGATGATCATTTCCCCCCTGATTTCCCTGTGGATCGGCTTCTCCATGCCCGCCGCCCTGTGCCTGTACTGGATTGCCCAGAACCTGCTGAGCATGGTGCAGGAGTTCATCTGCGGCAAGCTGCTCAAAAAGGACTACGAGAAGGCCGCCGCCGCCCGGGCCGAGCAGGAGCGCCTGGAGAAGGAGGAGGAGAAGGAGGAGCGCCGCCGCAAGGCCGAGGAGCGCGCCCGCCGGATCGAGGAGGCCAAGCTCAACAAGGGCAAGAAAAAGAAGACCGAGAAGAAGCACGACGAGGACGAGGACAAGATCCCCGGCTCCGTCAAGGAGCACAGCCGCGTGGGCCTGCGCCAGTATGCCCGCGGACGGGCCTACGACCCCTACCGCTACAGCGAGGAGGGTCCCACCGCCTACCCCGGAGAGGCCCCCATCTTCCCGCCCAGATCTGACTCCCGCGCGCTGAAGCGGGAGGCCCATGAGATCGAGGAGGAGCTGCGGGAGATCCACACCGACGAGGCCATTGAGGACGCCATTCTGGAGGAAAAGGCCCTGGAGGCCCCTGTCCAGGAGGAGACGGAGGTTGTCTCCGCCGGGGAGGAGTCCGAGGCTGAGGACGACACCGACAAGACAAAGGAATAACGGCCCTGCCGTGGATTCATAAGGAGAGATGCCCATTATGCTGAAATGGATCGAGAGCACCGGCAAGAGCGAGGAGGCCGCCATCGAGGCCGCCCTGCAGAAGCTGGGCATGGACCGGGATGAGGTCTCCGTGGAGATTCTGGAGCGGGCCAAGTCCGGATTTTTAGGCATCGGGAGCTGCCCGGCCAAGGTCAAGGTGAGCTATGAGGCCCCCGGCGAGCCGGAGGAGCGCCCCGCTCCGGCGGAAGTTACCCCTGCCGAGGCGGAGCTGGTCAAGGCGGCGGAGCCCGCCGTCCGGGAGGAGGCCCCTTCCCCCGCCGCCCCCGTGGCCGAGGGGGAGAAGGCGGAGCGCATCGACGCCTTTCTCACCGGCCTGCTGGCCCAGATGGGGGCCGAGGCCAGACCCGTCATCCGGATGGATGAAAACGGAACCTATCAGGTGGAGCTGGTGGGCCGGGAGCTGGGCGGCCTGATCGGCCGCCGGGGCGAGACCCTGGACGCCATCCAGCAGCTCACCGGCTACGCCGTCAACCACGGCCAGTCCAAGCGGGTCCGTATTCATGTGGACGCCGAGGGCTACCGGGCCAAGCGGGAGGAGTCCTTGGTCCGCCTGGCCCAGAAGGTGGCCGGTAAGGTGGTCAAATACCGCCGCAACGTCACCCTGGAGCCCATGAACGCCTATGAGCGCCATGTGATCCACACCGCCCTCCAGGAGACCCCGGACATCACCACCTACTCCATCGGCACTGAGCCCAACCGCCGCACGGTGGTGGCGTACAGCCGGGGCGAGCACCGCTGACTCAGAGAGAGCGGCGCTTTGCGGAGACAGTTATGACAAATGGAAAGGGCGCCCGTCGGGGCGCCCTTTTTCCACAAGCGAGGAAGTATGTGTGAATAAAACGGAACTGCTGAATAAGCTGGCCCGGGACAACGGGGAGCGGCTGCTCCTGGCCCGGGCGCTGGACAAGCTGGAGCTGGCCCGGCAGCGGAACATACCGGCCTGTACCGGCTTTTTATCCCCACAGGAGCGGGCGAGTGTGGAAAACCTGCTCAATACCTGCGGCCATCCCCGCCACCTCTTCTTCGGCGGGTACGAGGGAGCGGAGCGCACCGTATGCGCCTTCCTGCCCGACTGGCAGGAGGCGGAGGACTGGCAGGGGGACGGGGAGAGCTGTCCCGTCCGCGCCCTGCGGTGCACCTGGAGCGGCGGCCAAAAGCTTACCCACCGGGATTTCCTCGGCTCCATCCTTGGCCTGGGCCTGGACCGGGAGAAGGTGGGCGATCTGCTGGTGGGCGACGGGCGCTGCGACGTGCTGGCGCTGGAGGAGGTCGCCGACTTTCTGGTGTTCCACATGGAGCAGGCGGGGCGTGTAAAACTCAAGTGTTCCCCTCTGCCCCTGGACCGGCTGGAGCCCCCGGCGGTGGAGACCAGAACCATCCGGGACACCGTAAGCTCCCTGCGGCTGGACGCGGTGGCCGCCTCCGGCTTCTCCCTGTCCCGGGGCAAGGCCGCCGACCTGATCGCCTCCGGCCGGGTGCAGCTCAACCACCGGGAATGTGTCAAGCCCGACCACGCCGTGGCCCAGGGGGACGTGCTGAGCTGCCGGGGGCTGGGCAAGTGCGTGCTCACAGAGGTGGGCGGCCCGTCCAAAAAGGGGCGTATTCTCATCGTATTGGAGCGGTATGTATAATGGAACAGGCAAAAATCGACCGGATCAATGCCCTGGCCAAAAAGGCCAAAAGCCCTGAGGGCCTCACCCCGGAGGAGACGGCGGAGCGGGACCGGCTGCGGCGGGAGTATATCGCCGCCTACCGGGCCAGCCTGGTGAGCCAGTTGGAAAACACCTATATCGTGGAGCCCGACGGCACCAAGCATAAGCTGGGGAAAAAGCCGTGAAAAAAGGCCGCCCCTCCGTTGGGAGGGGCGGCCTTTCCGGTACATCGGAGGTCAAAAAACACGTATCGCAATCCACGTGCCCAGGGCGAGCTGCGCCAGCAGCAGGGCGGGCAGGCCGTACCTGAAATACCAGTGGCGGGTCTTGTGCCGGAAGGTCCACATACCCAGGAGGGCCCCCGGCGTGCCGCCCAGCAGGGCTACGCAGAAGAAGGCCCTCTCGGGTACCCGCCAGCGGTTGTGCCTGGCCTTCCACTTGTCCACACCCATGAGGGCAAAGTCCAGGAGGCTGGCGCACAGCACCCAGAACAGAAAATACTTCATGCCGGGTCCCCCAGGGCGGCCACAAAGCCGCCCCGCCGCTTGGTGGTCTCGTACCAGAGCCTTAGATCGATGCGCAGTGCGCTGCCGCTGTCCAGAATGACCGCCGTGGTGTCCTCCAGAGCGGTGATGGTGACCCAGTGCCAGTAATCCAGCTCCTTCACCCTGCCGTTGTGGAGGTTGAGGAAGGCCACGGGACAGTCCCGCTCCAGGGCGCGGCGGACAAAGGCCTCGGCCTGCTCATAGGGCGGGCGCTTGGTGCGGGCGGAGGGGAATACGAACAGGCCGGGGGTCAGGGTGAGGCCCCGGGCGGCGGCAAAGGAGGCCATGCCCTCCGCCATCTGCTCCGGCCGGTTGAGACCGTGGGAAACAGGGGTCACGTGCTCCCACACCCGGCACATCAGGCCGGTGAAGGAGGCGCGGTCCATGGCCCCCTCCGGGTAGAGGGGGGCCAGCTCCGGCCGGGTCCGGGCCAGATAGGAGAGGATGACGGCGGCGGCGGTGGGGCCGCAGCCCGCCCGCTGCTGCCACAGATCGGGAAACCAGTCCTGATCCGCCCCGTGGGTCACGGCCCCGTCAGGGCCGGTGATATCCATCCACGCGGGATGGGCGATGGAAACATGCGCGCTCAAGGTCACATCTGCCTTTCTTTTTGGGTTGACTGTGCCCAGTATAACACCCGCCGCCCGGCCCGTCAAAGGTTGTCTTTCCGCCGGGGGCGTGCTATACTGTCCGGGTACGAAACAAAAAGGAGTGTACCGCCATGTCCCAGCTCTCTCTCACCGAGGGAAATGTCAGGCGGGCGTTAAGCCGCTTTGCCATACCCTTCCTCGGTGCTTCCCTGCTGCAATTTCTGTACGGCGCGGTGGACCTGATCGTGGTGGGACAGTTTGCCGACCAGGCGGGCATAGCTGCCGTGTCCACCGGCAGCCAGGTCATGCAGGCGGTGACCAATTTTATTATCGGCCTGTCCACCGGCGGTACGGTGCTGGTGGGGCAGTACCTGGGCGCCCGGCGGGGGGAGGACGTAAACCGGGCCATCGGCACCCTGTTTTCCCTCTTTGCCCTCATCGCCGTGGTCCTGGCGGCCGCCTTCGCCCTGTCCACCAACGCCATTGTGGCGCTGATGCAGGTGCCCGCCGCGGCGGTGGGACCCGCCCGGCAGTACCTGTTTATCTGCGCCTGCGGCCTGGTGTTCATCACCGGCTACAATATGGTCAGCGGCGTGCTCCGGGGCCTGGGGGACTCCAAGCGGCCCATGTACTTCGTGCTGGTGGCCTGCATCATCAACATCGTGGGGGATCTTCTGCTGGTGGGAGTGTTCGGCCTGGGGGCCGCGGGGGCCGCCCTCGCCACCGTGGCTGCCCAGGGGGTGAGCCTGGCCCTGGCCCTGGCGGTACTCCGCCGCCGGGACTTCCCCTTTGATTTTAAGCGGCGTTCCTTTCGGATTCAGGGGGACAAGGCGGCCCGCATCCTCCGCCTGGGCCTGCCTGTGGCGGTGCAGAATGTGCTGGTTACCCTCTCTTTTCTTATCATCACCGCCATTGTAAACCACATGGATGTTCTGGCCCAATCCGCCGCTGTGGGCCTGGTAGAGCGCATCACCGGCTTTATCATGCTCTTCCCCATCGCCTTCCAGTCGGCTATTTCCGCCATGACCGCCCAGAATATGGGTGCGGGCCGCCCCGACCGGGCCCGGCAGGGGCTGAAATACGGTATCCTGTTTTGTCTGGCGGCCGACATCGCCATGTTTGTCCTGGTTCAGCTTGTCCCGGGGCTGGCCATGCGGCTGTTCACCCCCGATGCCGAGGTGATCTACCACGGGGTGCTCTACCTGCGCACCTACAGCATCGACTGCATTCTGGTCACCTTTGTGTTCACCCTCAACGGTTTTTACAGCGGCTGCGGCCGCACCGGCTTCACCCTGTTCAACAGTTTGGCATCCACCTTCCTGGTACGGGTACCGGCGGTATTTTTCATCAGCCTGCTCCCCGGTGTCACTCTGCTGCACATCGGTGTGGCCGCGCCGGCGGCCTCCGCCATCCAGGTGCTCCTCCAGCTCCTCTACTTCCGCACCGGCCGGTGGAACCACTCGGTTCTGGGGGAGGCGCAGACATGACCGCCGAAGTGCTGGCCTTCCTGGGAGGCGCTCCGGGCCCCATTTCCCTCTTTGAGGCATGGGAGGAGGCCGTCCTGGCCTGCGGGGAGAGCACCATGAAGGTGTCCAAAACCCAGATTTCCTGGGGAAACCCCCTTTAGTTTGCCGTTCTCTCCCAGCCCCGGCGGGCCGCCCAGCGGCGGACCGGGGCTCTGCTGGCCACCCTGGGGCTGGGCCGCCGGGTGGAGCACCCCCGCATCCTCCAGGCCGTGGAGCCCTATCCCGGCCGCTGGACCCACCATCTGCTCCTGACCGCGCCGGAGGACGTGGACGGGCTGCTGGCGGCCTGGCTGGCCGAGGCCTACCGCTTTGCCAGGGAAAAACAGAGGCGCGCCTGATCCCAGGCGCGCCTCTGTGCGATTGGCAATAAACCCTCCTGCTAAAACGTTCGGAGGGAGGGATAGTGTGAAAGGGAACCGTCAGGGTTCCCTTTCGCGTTTTATCAAACAACTTTATGAAACTTCAAAAAAGTTTCATAAAGTTCAGCAGCCTGTCGAAAAAACTTTTTCGACAGGCTGGCAGAGGCGCGCCTGAGATCAGGCGCGCCTCTGTTTGGATGTGTCAGGGACGCAGACCGCTGCCGCCCTGCATGGTGATGGTCTCACCGGAGATATACTTGGCATCCTCTGAGCACAGGAACACAGCGGTGCGGCCGATGTCCTTCTCCGGGTCGCCGAAGCGACCGGCGGGGATGCCCTTGATGGTCTGCTCGTATACCGCCGGATACTCCTCCCGCCACTTCTTGAGGGCGTCGGTCATCACCAGGGGGCAAATGAGGTTGCAGTTGATGCCGTCGGGGCCCCACTCGGTGGCGGCCACACGAGTCATGCCCCGGATACCCTCCTTGGCCGCGGCGTAGGAGGACTGGCCGGGCTTGCCGAACAGGCCCGCGCCGGAGGCGAAGTTGACCACGGAGCCCTTCGTCTCCTTCAGGTAGGGGTAGCAGTGCTTCATATAGAAAAAGGCGGCGTACAGGCCGGAGTAGATGGCCTGGTCAAACTGCTCCTTGGTGTGCTCGGCCAGAGGGACGCCGGAGGCCGAGTTCTGGGCGTTGTTGATCAAAAAGTCGATGCGGCCGAAGGTGTCCGCCGCCTGCTTCACCACGGCCGCCACCTGCTCCTCCACGCCGCCATCGGCCTGGCAGGCCAGCACCTTCACGCCGTAGAGCCGCTCCAGCTCCTCCTTGGCGTCGTCCAGCTTCTTGGTGTTCCGGCCGGTGATCACCAGATTGCAGCCCTCCTTGGCGAAGGCGGTGGACAGGCCGTAGCCGATGCCGCCGCCCTTGCCGCCGCCGGTGATAATCGCTACTCTGCCGTCAAACTTACCCATATCGTCTCCTCCTTGAACTTTCTAGTTTTATTTTGATACTATTTGTATCATACTCCTTTCGACGGCGGATTGCAAGAGAAAACTACCTCTATACGGCGGTTTTAGGGAACATATGTTTGCATTTTAACCCAGGCTATGCTATACTGGCTTGGGAGTATACCAATAAGGAGGGTCTGCCATGAAAACGCTCTCGCCCAAGCAACAGCAGATCTATGACTATATCGTTTCCTTCTCCGGCCTCCACGGCTATCCCCCCTCGGTGCGGGAGATCGGGGAGTATGTGGGGCTCAAGTCCCCCTCCACTGTCCACTTCCACCTGAAGGGGCTGGAGGCGGCGGGGCTGATCACCAAGGCCGAGGGAAAGACCCGTGCCATTACCATCAGCGGCCCACACCCGGGCGCGCCGGAGCCGGCGGGAGAGGAGCCCGACCAGGTGCCTGTGGTGGGCAGTGTGGCCGCCGGAGCCCCCATTCTGGCCCAGGAGTGCATTGAGGACTATCTGACCTTTGACACCGGAGGACTGACAGGGGAGCACTTCGCCCTGCGGGTACGGGGGGAGTCCATGAGGTACGCGGGCATCCTCCCTGGCGACCTGGTGGTGGTACACCAGCAGCAGGACGCCCGCAGCGGGGAGATCGTGGTGGCCCTCTTTGAGGATGAGGCCACGGTCAAGACCCTGCGCCGCAGGGACGGACACACCTGGCTTATGCCGGAAAACCCGGACTATGAGCCTATTGACGGCGACGGCTGTACCATCCTGGGCAAGGTGGTGGCCGTGGTGCGGAGGTACTGAGGTTGAGTCCTGTGCCGAAGCCCAGTTGGATGAAACAATGAATAAGGGATTATACTGCTCATGTCCGCCCGCAGGCGGAAGAAAGGAGCCTGACCGATGGGAAAGAACGACCGCTTTCAGATCATCTATACCCAGGGGATCACGGATATCACCCGTATCCTGCTGGACACCCGGACGGGGGTGCTCTATCTCCAGACGGTGAGCGGCTATGCCGGCGGCCTCACTCCCCTGCTGGACAGCGAGGGCAGGCCCATGAAATGGCTGCCGGAGGAGGGAGAGATATGAGACTGGTTACCTGGAACGTCAACGGCCTGCGTGCATGCCTGGGCAAGGGCTTTCTGGACTTCTTCCAGCGGGTGGACGCCGACGTGGTCTGCCTCCAGGAGACCAAGCTCCAGCCCGACCAGATCGCACTGGAGCTGCCCGGCTACCGGCTCTTCTGGAACAGCGCGGAAAAGAAGGGCTACTCGGGCACGGCGGTGTTCACCCGGGTGGAGCCCCTGTCCGTCACCTGCGGCATCGGCCTGGACGCGCACGACCACGAGGGCCGGGTCATCACCGCGGAGTTCGACGGCTTCTTCCTGGTCTGCTGCTACACCCCCAACGCCCAGAACGAGCTGGCCCGCATCGACTACCGGATGCAGTGGGAGGACGACTTCCGGGCCTACCTCATGGAGCTGGACAAAAAGAAGCCGGTGGTGCTGTGCGGC
>OJSF01000589.1_pt1 | contig 37414 bp, 27 predicted proteins | sample 1599411 | NCBI WGS metagenome assembly OJSF01 (sample SAMN04168658, study PRJEB22393) | human gut metagenome | biome: human gut microbiome; feature: stool | host: Homo sapiens | collected 2014-03-24 | reverse complement strand
GCGACGGTGTTTTGTATGACCGTGCGCGCATCTGGGCCGAGCAGCGTGAGCTGGTGGACGCGGGGCTTCTGCGCCCCGAGCTGGCGCTGGCGTGGTATTTTGATTTGCCGCATGAGACCGAGGCGGAGCTGGCAGAGATTCGCCGCCGGTTTATGGGCGATGCAGGGCGGGCGCAATAAGCCTGCCGTGCAGTGCGGCGGGGTGAGGTCACCTCGCCCTACGATGCTGCAGAAAGTGAGGTGAAATACAATGGAGAACGAGCAGAACAAGCCGATGCAGACCCCCGCGCCCTATGCCGCGGGGACCGGCAGCGTGCCGGTAGCGCTGGACCGCGACGCCTTTGCGCGGATGGGGTACCGGGAGAGACTGGCGCTGAAGAAGGAGAACCCGGAGGTTTATAAAGAGTTGAGGAAGTGAGGGGCGGCGGGAGGAATCCCTCCGCCTCGCTTACGCTCGGCACCTCCCTTTGACAAGGGAGGCTTGTAGGGGGCGGCGTCCTCGACGCCCCGCGGGAGGGGGAAAGCCCTCCCCTGCAAATTACGTACACGGGAGTTTGTAGGGCGGCCAGCCCTCTGGCCGCCGCGGCGGGGTCAAGACCCCTCTCTGCAAAGCAAACCGTGAAAGGGGCAACCAACGGAAACCGGCGGGCCGGCATGCGGCCCCTACCGTACAAAAGTAAAAACACAAAAAAGGAGAAACTATATGTCTGATTTCATCACGAAGCTGTCCGAACTGATCGACCCTGAGGTTATGGGGGATATGGTGTCCGCGCGCATCCCGAAGAAGCTGCGCGTGGCACCGTTTGCCAAAATTGACGATACGTTGCAGGGGGTGCCCGGCGATACCATCACCGTGCCTGCCTACACCTACATCGGCGACGCCTCCGACGTGGCCGAGGGCGGCGAGGTCGCCATTGAGAAGATGACGACCTCCACCCGCAAGGCCACCATCAAAAAGGCCATGAAGGGCATCGGCCTGACCGACGAGGCCGTGCTGTCCGGCTACGGCAACCCGGTGGGCGAGGCCAATACCCAGCTGGCGCAGGCCATTGCCGCCAAGGTCGACAATGACTGCATGGACGCTTTGCAGACCGCAAGCCTGATCTACGACGGCAGCCAGGCCCAGATCAGCTACAACGCCATCGTCGATGCGGTTGACCTGTTTGAGGAGGAGATGGGCTGCTCCGACAAGGTGCTGTTCATCCACCCGAAGCAGGTCACCCAGCTGCGCAAGAACCCCGACTTCCTGAGCGCCGACAAGTACACGCCCGGCGTCAGCCTGACCGGCGAGATCGGCATGATCGCGGGCTGCCGCCTTGTGCCCAGCAAGAAGGTCCCGCTGGCCGAAGGCGTCTACGCCTGCCCCATCGTCAAGCTGGAGGCCGACCCCGAGGTCGATGACGAGATCCCGGCGCTGACCATCTACCGCAAGCGCGAGGTCAACATTGAGACCGAGCGCAAGCCCAAGACCCGCACCACCGAAATCACGGCGGACGAATTTTACGTCGCTGTGCTGTCCAATGAGGCCAAGGTCGTGCTGGCAAAGTTCAAGGCGTAAGGGGGCGTGCGCGTGCCGGATTATACCTTTTACGTAGAGGATTACCTGGGCGAGGACATCCCGGAGAAGGAGTTCCCCCGCTTCATCAGACGCGCCGGGGATGAGCTGCGCCGTATGCGGGAGATGTACGCCGTGGCACCGCGCCAGGGGCTGGACCCGGAGCTGGCCGAGAGCATGGCGCTCTGCGCTGTGGCCGACGCAATGTACGAGTTCGCGCAGGAGGACGAAGCCCGGGGCATTGCGAAGGTGAGCGTCGGCAGCGTGAGCGAGAGCTACACCGCGCCGCCCGAGCTGTGCTCCCGCACGCTGGCAGACCGGGCGGCGCATTTCCGCCACGAGGCGGGCTACTATCTGCGGATCGGGCGGTGGCTGCCCCATGAATAAGCTGTACCGCGATACCGTGACGCTCTACCACGCCGACGCGGCGGCGCAGACCGTGGTGCGCACCGTACTGCGGGGCGTCTGCTGGCAGCAGGGCCGCCGGGAGCTGCCCGACGCAGGCGGCACACGCCGGGGCGCGGCGCTGCTGGTGGTCATCCCGGAGACGACGGCCCGGTACGGTGCGGACTATACGCTGGCACCGGGGGACAGGCTGTTCCCCGGCGAGGGCCCGGCGCTGACCTGGGCCGACTGGCCGGGCTTTGTGCCCGCGGCGGTGGAGGGTGCGGCGCTGGTGCAGTACGTGCTGCCGATGCGGCTGCGCGGTAAACCGCACCATGTCGAGGCCGGTGCCTGGTGGAACGGAAGCGGAACGGGCGTGAGGAGCCTGACGAGGTGAGATTTTTTTGGGCTTCTCCCCCGGGGGAGAAGCTGCCGCCCGCAGGCAGCTGATGAGGGGCGAGCTTGCGAGCGCAGCCCCTCGGGGAAGGCTTTAGAGAAGGAGGCAAACCATGCTTACAAAAATGACGGCCTTTCTGGCCCGGGCCCCTGCCCTGCAGGGGCTTTCTTTGACGGTGGGGGACGTTGGCCCCGCGCCGTACACGGCGGGGCTGTGGTGCCGGTGCATCACGGTGCTGGACCGGCGGGAAAACCTGCTGGGCCGCGTGACACAGCGCTGCCGGGCGGAGTTCACGCTGCGGCTCTGTCTGCCGCGCACCGATGCCGACAACGCCGCGCGGCTGCTGGATCTGCAGACCTGGGCGGCAGCGGAGAGCGCCGCAGGCCGCGGGCCGGTGCTGGGCAACGCGGGGCGCGAGGTCCTGCGCGCCGAGCAGGGCCGTATGGAGCGCGCCGACGCGGGCGGCACGGCGGTCTACACCGTGCGTTTACAAGCGGAATACACACAAGTTTATACGGAGGAAACCACATGAAAATTGAACGCAAGTACATGGCCCACTACCTGAACGCCGCCTTTGGCAGCGGCGACGCCAGCTACACCCGCCTGGGCAGCGATCTGGAGGAATACTCCCCCGAGCTGACCGCGAACGTGGAGAAAAAGTCAAATATCGTCGGTGAGACGACGGTTACGATCAACGGCTACCAGAAGCAGGGCGAGGTCAGCCCCTACTATGCCGAGCCGGGCGACCCGCTGTTTGAGCGTCTGCAGGCCATCATCGACGGCGATCTGGTGCTGGATGACCTGAAAACCGACATCGTCGAGGTCAAGCTCTGGGACAAGGATACGGCGGGGGCGTACCCCGCAGTGCGCGAGGAATGCTACATCGAGGTCGTCAGCTACGGCGGCGACACCACCGGCTACCAGATCCCGTTCAACGTGCATTACACCGGCGTCAAGACGAAGGGCACGTTTGACCCGGCAACCAAGAAGTTTACGCAGGCGTGACAGGCAAAAGAGCGGCTGCCGGAAGGCTGCCCCTCATCCGGCGCTGCGGCGCCACCTTCCCCCGAGGGGGAAGGCTTTGAAGAAAGGAGAGTACGATGGAGCTGAACATTGACACCGGCGTGGAGGAATTCCGCGTCAACGGGCGCGGGGTGCTGCGCTTTAACCCGGCAGACCCGAACCTCTACCACCGCTTTTTTGCGGTGGGGGCAGAGCTTGACGGCTACGACGCCGCGCTGACAAAGGCGCTGGCGGCGCTGGACGGCGACGAGCAGCAGCGCGCCGCGGCGGGGCTGGCCCTGCTGAACGAGTACGACGGCAAGATCAAGAAGCTGCTGACCGGCATCTTTGGCGCGGAGAACGACTTTGACGCGATCCTGGGCGGGGTGAACCTGGCGGGCGTCGGGGCCAACGGCAAGCGTGTGGTGCAAAACCTTTTGGAGGCGCTGACGCCGATCCTGCGCGAGGGCGCCGAGCGCCGCCTGACCGCTGCCGCCGCTGCCGCCGCAGCCCGGGCCGATGCCGCCCGCGCCGAGCGGGGCGCGGTATGACCGGGGCGTGGGGACTGCCGATGCAGGCGGAGCTGGGCGGCGTGCGGTATGCCATCCGCAGCGATTACCGCGACGTGCTGGAGCTGCTGCGCTGGCTGAACGGCCAGGCCGACCCGGCGCTGGACCAGAGCGAGCGCTGGTACGTGGCCATGCGGCTGTTCTACCCGGAGTTTGCCGCACTGCCGCAGCCGCTTTGGCCCGATGCCACGCAGTTTTTGACGGAGTTTTTGGAGGCGGGCCGCCGCGAGCAGGCACGCCCCGGCCCCGCGCTGATGGACTGGCAGCAGGACGCACCGCTGATCGCCGCGGGTATCAGCAAGGCCGCTGGGCAGGATGTGCGCACGCTGCCCTACCTGCACTGGTGGAGCTTTCTGGCGTGGTTCGATGCCATCGGCGAGGGGAGCTTTGCGACGGTGGTAGCCATCCGTGATAAGCTGCGCCGCGGCAAGCGGCTGGAAAACTGGGAGCTGGACTATTACCGCACCCACCGCGCCGTGGTGGAGCTGCGGGGCGTGGAGAGCGCCGAGGAACAGGCGGAGAAAAGGCGGCTGCTGGCGCTGCTGGGAGAATGAGGCTGACGTGCAGGGAATGTGCGCTGTACGGTAAGCAGCCGCTTGTGGGAAGCATGCGGGCCGGGTGTGCCCGGCCCCTACAGGGCAATGGGTATTCAGGAGAGGAAGTGAGGATACACGACAGAATTGACTTTTGACGAGCTGTCAACGCTGAAGCAGCCCTCGGCGTCCCTGCGCACGGCGCTGGATAAAATTTCTGCGGCGCTGGGGAGCGTGGGCGACGCCGGGCAGCAGGCGCGCAGCGTTGTGGACGAGCTGCGCGTGTCGCTGCGGGCTGCGGCGGCACAGAGCGTGAAATCGGCCCGCAGCCTGGCAAAATTTGACGAGATCAACCGTCTGTCCGCCCCGGCGCAGGACAAAACAGCGGCGCCGGAAAAACAGCAAAAGGCCGCCGAGGCCGCGGCGAAGGCCGAGAAGGCTGCAAGATCCACCACCGGCACCGCGGCACGCCGCAGCGGTACAGCGGGCAGCGACCTGAGCGGCCTGACGGCAGTCTGGCAGAGCGTGCTGGAGAGCCTGCGCAGCGCGTGGGCGGATTTCTGGGCGTACCTGCAGGAATTTTTTGCACCGTTCGCCGCGGCGTGGCAGACGGTTTGGCAGGGGCTTTCCGCGGCGGCAGCCGGCGTATGGGAACAGCTCTGCGCGGCGCTCTCTACGGTGGTCCAGCCCGCGCTGGCGCTGCTGGACACGGTCTGGCAGGGGCTCTGGGCGAGCATGGAGCAGGCGTGGGCCGCCTACGGCCAGCCGATTCTGGACGGCCTTGCGCAGGGGTGGCAGAACGTCGTCGGCATCGTTTCGGCGCTGTGGAGCGAGGTGCTGCAGCCTGTGCTGGTGCAGCTGTTTGACCTGCTGGGTGCGCTCTGGACCGCGCACCTGCAGCCGCTCTGGAACGAGCTGACGGCGTGCCTCGGCGCGGTGACAACGCTGCTGCTGACGCTGTGGAACACCGTGCTGGCCCCGTTTGTGCAGTGGCTCATCACGGCGCTGGCCCCCGTGGCCGTGCAGGTGTTTGCGGCGCTGGGCACGGCGGTGACCGGTGCGGCGGGCATCATTGCGGACGGCATCACGATTGCGCTGGCGGTGCTGCGCGGTATGGCCGACTTTTTGACCGCCGTGCTGCGGGGCGAGTGGGACGCTGCCTGGGCTGCGATGGCCGCGACGGTCTCTACCGTGTGGGGGCGCATCGTCTCCATTGTGCAGACGGCGGTCTCCACGGTGCTGGGCGTTGTGCGCAGCATGGTCGCGGCCATTGCGGCGGCCATCAACGGGCTGCTGTCGGCCATCGGACGTGCCAAAAGCATGGCAGGCAGTGTGCTGGGCGGCGCGGGCAGGCTGGTCAGCAGCCAAAGTGCGCTGCCCGGGCTGGGCTACGCGGCGTCGGTGCCGGTCCCGGCGCTGGCGCAGGGGGCGGTCATCCCGCCGAACCGGCAGTTTTTGGCGATGCTCGGTGACCAGACAACCGGCACGAACGTGGAAGCGCCGCTGGCGACCATCAAGCAGGCCATGGCGGAGACGCTGGCCGGCTGGCAGGGCAGCGCGGACGGCCAGCCCATCAACATTTACATCGGCGAGGAGCTGCTGGACAGCGTCATCGCCAACAGCCAGAATCGCCGCGCCCTGCGCAGCGGCGGGAGGTGAAGCGTGGAAATTCTGAACATTGACGGCACGGCGCTGCCCGCGCCGAGTGCGTACAAGGTGCAGCTCTCCGATCTGGACAGCAGCGGCACGGGCCGCACCGAGGACGGCGTTCTTGTGCGGGAGCGGGTGCGCGGCGGCGTGGCAAAGATCAGCGCCGGCTGGGCGGCGCTCTCGACGGCGGACTGCGCCAAGGTGCTGAACGCCACAGCCCCGGACAGCATGACCGTGCAGTATTTTTTTGGCGGCGTGCGCACGGCGAAGATGTACGCCGGGGACCGCACCGCCGACCTGAAGGCCGCCCGCGACGGGCAGGCCGTGTGGGAGGTGGCGGTGAATCTGATCGAGTTTTAATGCAGAATTTTGCAGGTGGTAGGGGCCGGACATGTCCGGCCCGCGGCCTTACCGCAACAGGCCGTCTATGGGATGGCTGCGGGCGGGGCATGCCCCGCCCCTACGATGTGAAGGAAACGAGGTGAGTGACAATTTATTCCGTATCGGATGCCTACAAAACCGCGATCCGCGCGCGGACGCGGACCGACAGGGTGACGGGCACGCTGACGCTGACAAACGGCACGGTGCTGAATTTGGACGCGGCAGACCTCATGAGCGGGTCGCTGACGCTGGACAACCAGTGCGTCACGGGGGAGGAGCTGGCCTTTGGCTGCGCCTACCTCGGCCAGGCGGCGCTCAACCTGCGCACCGACCTGAGCCGCCATGCGTTTTACGGCGCAAAGCTCGTGCTGCACTACGGCCTGCAGCTGCCCGGCGGGCGGTGGGAGACCGTGCCGCTTGGCGTTTACACGGTGGCCGAGGCCGAGCGGCGCGCGCTGTATGTGAGCATCAAGGCCTATGACAACATTCTGGCCTTGCAGCAAAAATACGATGGTACGACGATGCAGGGCACGGCCTATGCGTTGCTGGGGCAGATCGCGGCGGCCTGCGGGCTGACGCTGGGCCAGACCGAGGCCGAGATCGGCGCACTGAACCCGAACGCTGCCCTCGTCTGCCAGCTGAGCGGCGCGGACGGCCTGTCTACCTGGCGGGAGTGCGCCGCCGCCGTGGCACAGCTGGTGGGCGGCTTTGCGGCAGCGGACCGCGCGGGGCGGCTGGTGCTGCGCACCTTTGCCGAAAAGCCCTGTGCCGCGCTGACCGCGGCGGCGCGCAGCGAGGCGGCGGTCTCGGATTTTGCCTGCCACTACGCGGCGCTGAGCATCGAGACCGACGACGGCAGCTTTGCCGCGGGCCGCAGCCAGGATACCGGCCTGACGATGCGCATTTCCAACATGACGCTGGCCGAAAAGGGTCTGCCCGCCACACGGCAGCAGATCACCGACAACCTGTTTGCGGCGCTGCAAAGGCTGGACTACGTCCCGGCCACCGTGACGATGCCCGGCGACCCGGCGTTTGAGCCGGGGGACCGCGTGGCGCTGCCGATGGAGGACGGCACTGCGCCCGAGATGCTCGTGACGCATTTCGTCTGGCGCTACCGCGGGCGGCAGACCTTAAAGGGCGTGGGCCGCAACCCTTACTTAGGCGGCACAACGGACGGTGCGACGGAAAAAGCGCTGCGCCGCTTACAGAACAGCGCCGAGAGCAAGCGGATCGTGTATTACAGCTTCACGAACCCGGCGGAGCTGGCGGTGCAGACCGTGGAGACGCCCGCCGTGGCAATTGCCTTCACGGCAGTGGAGGAGACGAGCGCTATGTTCCTGGCGCAGCTGCTGCTGGACGCAGCGCCCGAAACCGGCAAGGTACTGACGCTGACCGTGCGGTACTATATAAACGACGTGCCGGTGGAAAATTTTGCGCCGCAGCAGCGGCTGGAGACGGGCGCACACACGCTGGCGCTGTTCTACCCGTTTGCGTCGGTGGAGGCCGGGACGGTCACGCGGCTGTCGGTGCGGCTGGTCTGCGCGGGCGGCACGGTGAAGATCGCGCCCTACGGCATCAAGGCCACCGTGACCGGGCAGGGCATGGCAAGCGAGACGCCGTGGGACGGCACGCTGGAATGTGAGGAGACACTGCTGCCAATTGCAATAAAAGCACGCAGCATCAATGTATAAAACGAAGGGAGCGGATGCAATGACCCTGCACGGTCATACGCGCATTGAACTGACCGATGTGCACACCGGCGCGGTGGAGGTGGTGGAGAGCGATAATCTTATCACCAACGCAGTGTCGGATATTTTTAACGGCTACGGCGGCAGCCTGAACAAGGCCATGCTGCTGTGGCGCGGCGACCAGGGGTACACGAATGCCCCGAAGGATCTGGTGACGATGTTTTACGGCGGCCTGCTGCTGTACGACACGCCGCTGGGCAGCGACCCGGCCACAGTGTTTGCCCCGGCGGGCGCGGGCGTTGTGGGCACGGCGATGGCCGGGCAGGTCAACGCGACCAAAAACACGGTGCGCGGCAGCGCCAACCTGACCGAGACGAAGATCGACCCGTGGAGCGGCGTCGTGACCTACGTCTATGAGTTCGCGACGAGCCAGGCCAACGGCGTCATCGGCTCGGTCTGCCTGACCCACCCGATGGGTGCGTACTACTCCGAGATGATCGACGCGCCGGACGCAGCTGCCTGCAACGCGGACCGGCTCGGCTTTGGCGGGGCGCTGGGCGGTGACCAGCTGCTGACGGGCCTTTTGGCCAAAACGACCTACCCCACCGACGAGAAGGGCGTGCTGCTCTACGCCGACCCCGAGGCGGACGAGGCCGTGGCCGGGTATCTGAACGCCGACGAGGGCGTGCTGGAGCTGCGGCATCATGCGCTGGGTCTGAAAACGCTGGACCTGTTCCGCTGCGACCCCACCGGCCTGTGGGACAGCCTGCGGAGCACCGACACGCTGGATGTGGCGGACTTTTTGCAGGTGGATTCCTCCGCCGGGGAGGACTACTGCCGCATCTGCTTTGACGCGGAGGCGGATAAAATCTATCTGGTGTCCGCGCCGGAGGTTGACTACATTGACGCAAGGGGCGTTGTAAAAATACGTGAGTACGACAGAAAAACGCTGGCAGCAAAGGACTACACCGTGCCGAACAACACCGGCGTTGATCTGCAGTCCTTCATCAGTGAGAACCGCGGCACGCCGCTGAACGGCACGGTCTACGGCGGCAGCCTTTACATGGTCCAGGACCAGGCTGAGCAGATCTATCGCTTTCCGCTGGCTGATCCCACCGATGTGCAGGCCGTGACGATGCACGGCGACGACATGGCCTACCTGTCCGACGCCCACGACGGGCGGCTGTACTGCTACTACCGCACCCGCGCCGTGGTGCTGAACACCGGGAAGAACGAGCTGTTCTCCTGCGAGGCGGCGGGCTACGACAACACGACGTCGGGCTTTTCCACAACAGTGCCGGTGCTGGGTGAGCCGCTGACGCCGCTGCGCCGCTACTACGGCGACAGCCGCATCCGTACCGAGCGTGTGCTGCGGGCAAACTATCTGGCGACGATCAACGACCTGCCGAAGTCGGTGGAAAAGACCGCCGACAAGACGATGAAGGTCATCTACACCCTGCGCAGAGGAGGCTGAAGATGCAGCAGACAGGAATTTTTGCGGGCCGCACCGAGGTGCGCTGCCCCTACGCCCGCTGGGGCTGGACCCGCGGCGGGGGCAAGGTCTGGCACGGCGGGTTTGACCTGGCCGGGCTGGACGACGCGACGATCCGAATGCCCTACTATAAAGGCAAGCGCATCACGGGCCGCGTGACCCGGGCGCGTATCGTCACGGACAGGCGCGACAAGACCTGGGAGTGGGGCTATTATGTCTGTGTTCAGCTGGACCACGGGCAGACGCCCGACGCCGTGAACTTTTTGTATTTTGCCCACTGTGCGTCGCTTCTGGTCAAGGCCGGGCAGCGCGTGGCGAGCGGGGACGCGCTGGCTGTCATGGGCAATACCGGCAATGCGGCGCTGGCCGACCCGCCGTACAGGCACTGCCACCTGGAGGTGCGCGCCGCAGCGGGCGGCGTCGGGCTGGACCCGACGGTGTATGCGGGGTGCGAGAACGCTGTCGGCGTGTACGGCGCGGCGGGACGGATGCAGGTCATCACGGTAGGGCCGGTCACCCAGGGCGATGCGGACGCGGTTTTGGAAGTCTGCCGGGCCCGCGGGCTGGTGGATGCCGGACTGTACAGAAGCGAATGGAGGGATGCTTAATGGAGAAACGAAATCTGTTTGTCAGCGGCAAGGCCGTTGTGGCGGCGGTGTGCGGGGCGTTCACGGCAGCGTTCGGCTGGCTGGGCTGGCTTGTTGTGGCGTGGGCCGCCTGCATGGCGCTGGACTGGGTCAGCGGCAGCGCCGCCGCGGCCAGCAGGGGCGCGTGGTCGAGCGCTGCCGCCCGGGCCGGCATCTGGCACAAGGCCGGGATGGTGGTCGTTGTGCTGGTGTGCGCCCTGACCGACGCCGTGCTGGCGGTGGCCGTTGCCAACCTGCCCGGGCTGGGCTTTGAGGTGAACGGCGTAGTGCTGCCGGTGGTGCTGGTGTGGTACATTTTTACCGAGCTCGGTTCCATTGCCGAGAACGCCGCCGCCATGGGCGCACCCGTGCCCGGGTGGCTGGTAAGGATTTTGGCGCAGGGGAAGGAGGGGGCAGAAAAGTGAGGTGCGCGGCGGCGCGGGCCGGAGGGGCTTTGCCCGTGAATGGGCGGCAGCTTTGCCTTCCCCCAAGTGGGGGAAGGTGGCCCCGCAGGGCCGGATGAGGGATGAGCTTGCGAAAAGCAGAGCGCGAACGGGGAATCACCGCAGGGCTGCCCCTCATCCGCCCTCGGGCGGGGCCTCGGGCACCTTCCCCCAAGTGGGGGAAGGCTGACAACGTGAACCTGCGAGTCGGTAAAAAAGAAGGGTATCTGTCGCATGAACGGCAGATACCCTTTTTTTATTTTGCTTACAGGTAATTTTTCAGGTCGCTCTTGTTCGTGGCGCAGCGCTCGGCGGCCTGGCGGGTGATGCGGCCTGTGCTGACAAGGCGGGCCAGGTCGGCGTTCAGGCTGTGCATACCAAGGGCCGCGCCGGATTGCAGGATGCTCGGGATCTGGTAGCACTTGCCCTCGCGGATCAGGTTTGCGACGGCGTCGGTGCCCACCAGAATCTCCGTGGCGGCGCAGCGGCCCTTGCCGACGGCCAGCGGCAGCAGCTGCTGGGTGATGACGCCGCGCAGCACGGCGGCCAGCTGGCCGCGGATCTGGTTCTGCGCACCGGCAGGGCAAACGTCGATGATGCGGTCGATCGTCTGCGCCGCGCCGATGGTGTGCAGCGTGCTCATGACAAGGTGCCCGGTCTCGGCAGCCGTGACGGCAGCGGAAATCGTCTCATAGTCGCGCATCTCGCCGACGAGGATGACGTCGGGGTCCTCACGCAGGGCGCTGCGCAGCGCCGAAGCAAAGCTGCGCACATCGGCGCCGACCTCGCGCTGGTGGATCAGCGAGCAGCGGCCCTGATAGACGTACTCGATGGGGTCCTCAATCGTGATGATGTGGTCGCTGCGCGTCTTATTGATGTGGTCGATCATGGCGGCCAGCGTGGTGGATTTGCCGCTGCCCGTGGGGCCGGTGACCAGGATCAGGCCGCGCGGCTCGTCGGCCAGCTTTGTCAGAACGGGCGGCATGGCCAGCTCTTCCAAGGTCGGGATGGAGTCGTTCAGCAGGCGCAGTGTGGCTGCGGCCCTGCCCTGCTGGTAAAAGACGTTCACACGGCTGCGGGTACCGTCGGGTGCGACAAGCGCAAAATCTGCGTCGATGCGCTCCGATGTGATGGCCTCGCGGTGGGCCTCGTCCATCAGGCTCAAAATCAGTGAGCGCGTCTCTGCCGCCGAAAGCTGGACCGGTGCCTCCGCCAGATGCCCGTCGATGCGGAACATCAGCGGCAGCCCCTCGGAGATATGAATATCGCTGGCCTTGCTGTTCCGCGCCAGCGCGGTGAGCTCATGGATCTGCATGGCAGTTACTCCTCCCGTCACTCCTCATAGAACGTGATCTTCAGCAGCTCCTCGGGGGTGGTTTCGCCCTCGCGGACGAGCTGCAGGGCGGCCTCGCGCAGGCTTGTCATGCCCTGGCTGCGGCGGGCGGCCTCGGTCAGCTGCGCCTGCGTTGCCCCGGCAGAAATCAGTTCGCGCAGCTCACGGTTGATGATGACCAGCTCGTGGATGGCGATACGCCCGCGGTAGCCCGTGCCGTTGCACTGGGTACAGCCCGTGCCGCGGCGCACAAACGGGATGTCGGGCCCTAAATAGGTGCGCTCCTCCGCCGTGACCGGCATCTGCTTGGCGCAGTGCGGGCAGACGCGGCGCATCAGACGCTGAGCCACGAGGCCCGCGACGGAGTTTGCGATCATGTACCGCTCGACACCCATATCCTCCAAACGGACAATGGACGACAGTGCGTCGTTTGTGTGCAGCGTTGAGAAAACCATGTGGCCCGTGATGGCCGCACGCACCGAGATGGACGCTGTCTCGGCGTCGCGCGTCTCGCCGACCATGATGACGTCGGGGTCCTGGCGAAGCAGGGCGCGCAGACCGCTCTCAAACGTCAGGCCGGCAATGTTGTTGACCTGCGTCTGGTTGATGCGGGCCAGGTTGCGCTCCACGGGGTCCTCGATCGTCGAGACGTTGACCTGCCGCTCGGCAATCGTCTGCAGGACCATGTACAGCGTCGTCGTTTTGCCGGAGCCTGTCGGTCCGGTCAGGTAGACGATGCCGTTCGGGCGGTTCAGCAGCGGCAGAAAGCGCTTGTAGGTCTCGTCGTTCATGCCGAAATGGCTGGCATTTTTGATGTAGGTGTTGCTGGACAGAATACGCAGAACGGCCTTCTCGCCAAAGACCGTCGGCAGGATCGAAACACGGACGTTGACGTCGGGGCCGGTCTCGAGGCGTGCGCGGAAGTGGCCGTCCTGCGGGATGCGGTGCTCGGCAATGTCAAGGTTCGACATGATTTTGATACGCGCGATCAGCGGCTGATGCAAAGCACGCTGCAGCGTCACATAGTCAATAATGACGCCGTCGATGCGCATACGGACCTTCGTCTCGCCCTCGAACGGCTCGATGTGAATATCCGACGCCGTCGTCGTGACGGCACGCTGCACAAGGCTGTTCAGCAGACGGATGATGGGCGCGTCGAGGTCGCCGCCCTCGGCAGTCATGTCGATGGCCAGATCCTCGGTCTGGGCGGCGGCCATGTCGCTGTCGTTGGCGGTGCGGGCCGCCTTGCGGGCGCTGACCTCGGCGTAATAGTAGCGGATGGCGCGGCGCAGCGGCTCCAGCTCGGCCAGCACGATCTCCGGTTCGAGGCCGGTCAGCTGGCGGATGTCCTCAAGGGCGTAGTAGTTCAGCGGGTCGTTGGCGGCAATCGTCAGTGCGCGCGGACTCTGCGCAATCGGCAGCATATCGTACTTCTGCGCAAGCTCCTGCGGGACCTTCTCAACGGCGGTCACATCGACGTTGGTGTGCTCGATGTCGATCATTTTAAGCTGCAGGCGCTGGGCCAGTGCCTCCAGGACCTGACGCTCATTGACGTAGCCAAGCTCCTGCAAAGCCTGGCCGACGCGCAGGTCGCGGTGCTCTTTCTGGTAGGCAAGGGCGGTGTTCAGCTGGTCGGGCGTGATATAGCCGAACTCGATCAGAACGTCGCCGAGGCGGATGTTTTTCACGGCTGTACGCCTCCTTTGTCACAGAGGATCACGTTCAGGGATACATTGAACGCCGTGGCCGTCACGGCGCTGCCGTCGGTGTCGGCGAAGCTGCGGGTATCGATGGAGAAGGATACAAGCTGTACGGACGGGTAGTTCGCGGCCATGTCGTCCAGCATCGAAAGAAAATCACTGTCCTCGCCTGTGCAGCAGAAGCTGATCGCCACGCTGCGGTAATAGCCCGGCTGGTCATAGTCCGGGATGAGGTCGGAGGCTAAGATCTGCTGCAAAATGGCGTTGCCCTGGGCCGTCGTGTCGGCGGTGTCAGCGGTGATGCTGTCGTCGTCACTGTCGTCGTCACCGGCAAAGACGGACGCGGCTGCGCTGGGGGCAGCGCTCTGTCCGGCGTTCTCACTGGCGGTATAATAGGTAAGGCTCTGGGTCACAGGCTCGCCGATGGTCAGCGAGTCGGGCTGTAAATTGTGGTTCAGCTCCAGGCTTGTCACCAGCGTGTCCAGCTCGTCACTGCTCAGCAGGCTGTAGTAGCTGGCGTTGGCGGTCTGCAGTTCGCCCCAGTTGTTGTTTTTCTCGGCGGCGTAGGTGCCGGCCAGCATGATCGCATCCTGCATGGAGGTCTGGGCGTCCTGCGCCTCGCGCAGATCGGCGTCGGCCTGCTGGTGGTTTTCAATGCCCGGAATCAGCAGGAACCGGACAAAAAGCACAACGAACGCCAGCATCAGAACGACGTACAGCAGAATTTTATCGCGCTTTGTCATTGGTGCAATTTCCATAGCGCCCTCCTTTACTGCTGCGGCGCTGCCAGCACACAGCGCAGATCGATGGAATAGCCGTCGTCATCGGCCTTGTAGCCGGTGTAGCTGACGGTGGAAAACACCCCGCAGTTCTGCAGGGAACGGATGTAGGCCGGAATGTCGATGACCTGGGAGGAGTTCGCGTTAAAGAGCAGCTCGCCCGTCGATGCGTTGTAGTCGGTGAACTGGATCGTGATGCCGGACCCGCCGGCAGCCTCGACCCGGTGCAGCAGACTGCTGGTCACGTCGGGGTAGCTGTTCAGCAGCGCGGTCATCCCGTCGGAATAGTCGGTCAGCGAGCGGAACTGCGCCGCAGACTCGGAATCCTGCGTTGCGGCGCGGTATGGCTCGGTATTGTCGCTGCACCAGTTCAGGATGTCCTCCCGCTGGCTTTTCAGCATCGAGGTGTGCAGCGTCAGCACACCCCAGCCCAGCATGCAGACAGCCACGACAGCAAGGCCGGGCACCAGTGCTCGCAGGCCCTGGCTGCGGGACTCCGACTTGGCCGCACCGGCGGCCTTCTGCCAGCGCAGATAAAAGTTGTTCTGTTTCATAGCCATAATGATAAGCCCCCGGGGCAAGTATTTGCAGGTAAAAATCAGCGTGCAATCAGGTTGCCCGCCGCGTAAAGCACATCGGCCAGCGCGGTGCCGGACGGCAGCCTGACGGTGGGTGAATCCGGGAAGCGGTCCACCTGCAGGCCCAGCGCCTCACAGCCCGGGCGGCAGACCGCAAGGTCGTCCGCCGTGGAGCCGGCAAAGCAGACCGTCTCAATGCGGTGCTCGCTCTTGCTGGTCGTGTGGAACTGGATCAGGCCCGAGAGCTTCTGCGCAATCTCGGTGCCGGACTCCGCCGAGCCGCGCGGGTTGAACAGGCGGCTGCGGGTCGAGTAGGTGTACTGCCCCTGCACAAATAGGCAGGCAGAGATCGTGTCATCGTCAAATTGCAGCAGCACGAAGGTTTTTTGCTGCAAATCGGGGATCGTGCGCACGGCCTTGATCGGCGCGGCCAGCCCTAAGTCGATGCTGTACAGCTTGAAGCCGACGGCCTTGGCCAGCGCGTCGTATCCGGCAATGACGCTCTGCTCCACGCGGGTGGCCAGCACGGTATCCACGCGGGTCCTGGCATCGCGGGAGAGCAGCATGTAGTCGTCCAGCGGAGCCTTGACCTCGGCGCCGCCGCTGGCAAGCTCATGGGAGAGCACGGCCATCCGCTTTTTCTCGCTCATGGCGGGCAGCGTCAGGATGCGGTGCATGAACTGGCTGCCGCCTGCAATCAGCGCCACGCGGTTCATCGGCAGCTTGTTGGCGGTGAAAAACTCTTTGAGCGCGGCGGTCAGGTCCGCCTCGTTTGTGATGACGCCGTTGATCAGGCAGCCCTCGGGCAGCTCGGTCTGGGCGGCGGCGACAACGCGCGCCCCGCTGCCCGTGGGCGTGCCGACGGCGGCATACACCGTGCGGCTGCACAGATATAAAGAGGTAAGAAGTGCCATGGTGGGCCTCCCGGAATAGAATTTAAATCGCGCCGCTCGACGCGCCGATGGTGCCGTAGGACTGGTAGATGGGCACGATGACCGCGGCCACGACGCCGCCGACCACAAGACCCATAACAACGATCATAACGGGCTCCAGCAGCGTGACAAGGCGCTTGGTCGCCATCTCGGCCTCATAGTCGAGCGTCTCGCTGATGGTCGCCAGCAGGCTGTCCAGCTTGCCGGTCTCCTCGCCGACAGCGACGGAGGAGGAGAGCTTCACTTCAAAACCGTCGATGCCCGCAATCGCCTCCGACAGGCTGTGGCCTGCGCGGATGCTGTCCAGCGCGTCACCGAACTGGCTCTCGATCCAGCGGTTGCCGATGGCGTCGCGTGCCGCGGCCAGTGTCGTGATGATGGGCACGCCGCTGCCGTACAGGTTGGACAGCGTGCTGGCAAAGCGCGCCGTGCAGATCTTGCGGTTCAGCACGCCGACCACCGGCGCGTGCAGGATGAAGCGGTCCCACTGGCGGCGGACCTTCGGCTGTGCCAGCAGGAGCTTGCCGCCAAAGACGATGAGCGCCGCCACGACGAGCAGCACCGGCCAGTTGGCACCGACAAAGTCGCTGACGTCAAACAGCAGCTGGGTCAGGAACGGCAGGGACTCCATCTGGTCAAACATCGGTTTGAACTGCGGCAGAACAAAGGTCATCAAAATCGCAATAACGCCGACGATCAGCACGGACAGGATAATGGGGTACATCATGCTGTTGCCGACCTGCTGGTTCATCTTGTGCTCGCGCTCATAGTAGGTCGCCATGCGGGCGCAGGCGTGGTCGATGCTGCCGGTGCCCTCGGCGCTGCGGATCATGGCCAGCAGCAGGGTGGGGAACGCGGGTGCGCAGGACTCCATCGCATCGGACAGCGGCACGCCCTTGCGCAGCTCGCTCAGGATGGCCTCGTACAGAGCCTTCTGGCGGGCGTCGATGGTGCGCTCGTCCGCCATGATGCGGAACGCACGCACCAGCGGCACACCGGCAGTCAGCAGGGTGCCCAGGTTGCGGCAGAAATCCGCCAGCACGGCGGTTTTCAGCGGGCGGAACGTCGCGTGGGCCTTCTGGGCCTCCTGCGCGTCGGTCATGTACAGGCCGTCATTGCGCAGCTTGGCGTAGAGCGCCTCCTCGCTGGGGGCCTCAAGCAGTCCGCGGACGGTCTTGCCCTTCTCATTGGTGGCAGTATAACGAAAACGTGGCATGAGGGAGATTCCTCCGAAAAATATTAAATCGTAAACGACAGGCAGCGGTAAGGTTCACTCCCCCACCGCCTGCGGGCGGAGCCCCCTCGCAGAGGGGGCCAAGGCGCCTTGCCTCCCTCTGCGAGGGAGGTGGCGCGAAGCGCCGGAGGGAGAGAACCCCGCGACGGATGCCGATTTTGCATTGGCAGGAGGGCACAGTCACAAAAACGCGCAGTACCATTCCAAAACGGGCCCGCCAAACAGCATCGCGATCACGATGCCCGCACACAGAAACGGGCCGAAGGCGAAGTGGTCCTTCTTCCCTGCCTTTTTGGCGGCCAGCAGGTATATGCCGTACATACCGCCAAAAACAATGCCGAAAAACATCGCCAGCAGCGTATTCTGCCAGCCCAGGAACAGCCCGGCGGCTGCCATCAGCTTGATGTCGCCGCCGCCGAACGCGCCGTCGATGACAAGGCAGAGCAGAAACATCGGCACACTGACGCAGAGCGCACCGATGATGTGCGGCAGCCAGTCGGCAGGGGAGAGCAGCACGCTCACCGCGCCGCAGACCGCCAGCGCCAGATTCAGCCGGTCCGGGATGGTCTGCGTCTCGGCATCAATGAGCGAAACGCTCAGCAAGATCCCGCAGACCGCCAGCGCCAGCAGCGCGGCCCAGCTCATGCCGAACAGTCCGCCCGGCAGGGCGTAGGCAGCGCCGTACCGCCAAGTGCAGCCCAGCGCCAGCACACCGCCCAGAAGCTCCACCAGCAGGTACCGCGCCGGAATGTGCGCACCGCAGTGGCGGCACCGCCCGCGCAAGAATAACCAGCTGAACACAGGCACTAAGTCCGGCGCACCCAGCGTGTGGCCGCACTGCGGGCATACGCTGCGGCCCTTCAGCGGGTCCATGCCCCGCGGCAGCCGCCACGCAACGACGTTCATAAAGCTGAACAGCGCCGCGCCCAGCAGAAAACGAATGAGTCCCAACAGAAGCTCAAGCAGCAGCATGGCCCACCCCCGCGCCGTATTGCAGCCGGTCCTCCGCGCGGAAAACGCGGTAACCGTCGTCGGCATCATAGATGGCGTACATGCCGTTCTCCTGATACAGGAGCCGCTGCACGGTGTAGCCGTTCGGGTCGATCTGCAAAAGCGTCACCGTGCCGGGCAGTGAGCCCAGCGTGCGGATTTCCTCGGCGATGCCGTCCGCAAAGCCGTCCGCGCTTGTCTGGTCGGCGAACGTCTGCCCGGCGGAGTAGCACTGGGCAGACACGGCACTGGCCGCCAGACGCGCAGCCTTGACCTGTGCCAGGGCCTCCCGCGCACGGGCCTGATAGCGCAGCTCCGCCGCGCCGGTCACAATAGTATACAGGACAGCGCCCAGCGCCAGCAGTACGGCGAGCTTTTCCGCAAACGCAGCTTTGGCCCAGCGTTCCCCGGTATGGCGCAGCCATGCGCCCAGTCGTGCTGCCGGCATTGTTACACATCCTCTACCATATAATAACGCACTGTTTAGTATACCGTGCCGGGCCTGTATTTGCAAGGAATTTCGCGAAAAAAACTCTGCTTTTTGTTCAAAGATAACGGAAATTATGGCGAAATCGTGCACAAGCTGCCGCTGACCCACTATATTTGGTGTAAATTTGCTGAAATCTCGCGGAGTTTCTTGCGAAAACGTCACATTCCGAGTATAATGCCAATATATATAATCTGATATTGTGTCTAATTGTAACCTTTCACCGGAGAAACGACGGGAGCATCTATGGTGCAGTACAATAAAAATATAAAAAACAATAAGAAAGGCTTTACGCTGGTGGAGCTGATGGTCGTTCTGGCTATCACGGCCATTCTGGCGGTGCTGGTCGGCGGCGGGCTGATCGCCTACACGCGGCTGGCCCGGTTTGAAAAGAACGAGGCCAACGCCCGCACGCTGTTCCAGACGGCGCAGATCTCCCTGACCCGGATGGAGACGGCGGGGGAGCTGGATGCGTTCCGCCAGCAGGTCATGGAGGAGGGCAGCACGGGCGACCACTTCCAGAACGACGTCACCGTGACCGATGCGGGCGGCAATACCCTTGTGAGCCGCACCAAGAGCGAACTGGACCAGAACGTGGCCGCGCTCTACTATGACCGCACGGGCGCTGCCGCGGGCAACCATAACGCGCTGGTCAAGGAGCTGCTGGGCGATTACATCTACGACGCCTCGCTGCTGAATGCCTCGATCTGTGTCGAGATCGACGTGCAGAGCGGGCAGGTCTACTCGGTCTTTTACGATACCAAATCCGATAAGCTTCGCTTCAATCAGGACGGTGCTACGAATATTTATGACCGCAGCTATGGCCACCGCCGCAATGACACCCTTGTCGGCTACTACTCTGCCGAGGACCGCGTCAACGTTGTGCAGCTGGTGCAGACGAAGCTGAAGGTCAAGAACCCCCGCCTGACGAACGGCGAGACGCTGACCCTGAGCTGGAGCGGCAACTCCAGCCTCGGCGATCTGGACACCTCCTACACGGCCACGGCCTACGATGCCAAGGATACCGGCAAGACGAAGCCGCTGTTTACCATCACGATCAAGCGCGACACCGCGGGTGCGGCGGATGATAACAAGCAGGTCATCACAGAGATGCCTGTTGTTATCTACCAATACGACGCCGCGGGCCAGCAGACCGGCACCGAGGAGAAGAAACTCTACTTCCCGTTAAGCTACAACAAGGGCAGCTTTGTGCTGACGCTGGATGCCATGGCGGACGCGGCGCTGCTGCGCGCGTGTGAGAACCGCGCTGAAGTTGCCGCCACGAGCCTGTACAGCATCACCCGCCTGCTGAACGACCCGAAGGACATTTACATTGCCATGCGCGCCGAGCCGCGGGAGAACTACAGCGACACCTACACAGCCAGCAAAGAGGAAACGACGAACGAGGAAAACACCCTGCTGGCCAAGGGCGGCACGGCGAAAGAGGCCGATCTGAAATATTTCCGCCATCTGTACAACCTGCGCTGGTCTGCCGACTGGGACATCACCGACAAGGGCACCTACACGCTGACCCCCCAGGCCAGCAACAGCACCGGCCTGAACTGGACGGGCGGCGGCGTCACGGTCTACTGCGCGTCGGGTGGGCAGTACCCGGCAGCCAAGGTGCCGTCCCTCAATGACCCTGTCGCCTGGCCGACGATCCCGGAACTGGGCGAAAAAATCGAACTTACGAGCATAACAACAGGTCTTACAACCCAAACGACCCGTGTGCCCATCCTCAATCTGCAATTGAGCAGCAAGTCCGTTGCAAAAACCGGCAAGGCAGAGAAGGACGTGCTGGCCGACCACTATGTCGGCCTTATCGGCGAGAACAAGGGCAAAATTTCTTACATCACACTGCGCGACCCGGACATTCAGGTCAACGTCAAGACCGAGACCGTCGCCGCCGGTGCGCTGCCGAACGAAAAACAGCTCAAGCTGACTGCAACCAAATTCGTCACGGCGCTGGAGGAGGACGACGAGAACTGGCGCGATGTGCGCGCCGTCGGCGCACTCTGCGGCGTCAACACCGGCACGCTGAAAAACTGCGCCCTGACCCGCGGCACGAACTCCTCGACGAGTGCGCTGGTGGCCGCGGCGCTGGCGTTTAACAACACTACCACCGCAACGCAGCGCAAAGAGAAAACGCTGAACGTCAATAGCAAAGACTATACCTATTATACAGACGAGCCGCGCGGCATTGGCGGTCTCGTCGGCGTTGCCATACCCAAAGCCGAGTCCGTCATGCAGGATCTGACCGTCGCGTCGGACGTGACGGTAGCGGGTCTGCTTGTGGACAAGGACACGCAATCCGTTGTAGAGACCACAGCGGCAGACCAGAAGGCCGAGAAGGCCCGCTACGCTGCCGCGGCAGCCGAGCCGGGTGAAAAGAACTCTCTCTGGCGCAGCGTCGGCGTGGGCGGCGTGTTCGGTACGATGGACGCGGCCCAGATGAAAACAGACAGTAAAACGAACATCGTCAACAACGGCTTTGTGACCGGCAACGGCTTTACGGGCGGCATCGTCGGCAACCTATTTACGACAGGCGCAAATACCAGCGCCCCGAGCCTGACGGGCCTGAGGAACAACGGCACGGCCAGCGCGGGCGCCAACTATAAAGGCGATACCGTGGGCGATGCGCGCAGCCTGGTGCTGGGGCAGTTCTTCGGCGGCATTGCGGGCTACGGCAGGGGCGTGACCCTGCAAGACTGCAACAACGTGACCCGCAGCGACCTGACCGAGACCCAGCTCAAGGAGCAGGTCAAGGCGGGCTTCGACAAAACCGGCACATTGACCGACGCCAGCCCCCTCAAGGGTGATTTCGTCGGCGGCCTTGTCGGCTACGGCAAGGAAATTGTGCTGAACGGCTGCAAGACCGGCAAGGGCTACGTGCTCGGCAGCCGGTTTGTGGGCGGTCTGGCCGGTGGCTTTACCGACAGCGGCGTACAACAGAACGATACGAACAGCAGTGACGTCTTTGGCAGCCGCTACGTCGGCGGCATCGTGTCGGTCAACGGCAGCAACAGCCAAATCAGCGGCATGACCAATACGGGTCTGGTCGCGGCCTTTGGAAAGAACGCGGCCTACGTCGGCGGCATCGTTGGCGTCAATGATGCCGACTGGGGCGGCAGTGAAGACAAGACTGCCAAAGCCACCGTGCAGAACTGCGCCAACCGTATGTCCGGCGACAACGCCACCGACACCCGCCGCATCAACCTGTTAAAGGAGCTGAGCAGCTCCGCGGGCGACTACGCCGACTACGTCGGCGGCATTGCGGGCTGCAACGGCAAAAACGGCGTTGTGACGTGGGATACAAGCGGCACCCCGACGCTGGGTGCCATCCTGTACGGCAACAACTACGTGGGCGGCGTGGCCGGTTATAACGATGAAAATGCGAAAATCTCCAACACCTCAGGCCGGAACCTGACCATCAGCGGCCAGATCGTGGCGGCGGGCAAGGCTGTCGGCGGCATGATCGGCCTGAACTGCGCCTCCACGCTGCCCTCCGCCACTGTGAAGGTCAGCCGCGTGGCGGGTCAGCAGCTTGTCGGCGGCGTCATCGGCGCCAACCTGCCGGTGGGCGGCTTCACCGTGACGGACGACGGCGCGTTTATAACCAATGTGGCCTCGGGCCGCGTCGAGGCCGACGCCGTCGCGGGCGGCATCATCGGCTACAACCGTCTGCTGGCGGACAAGCCCGCGGACGTCACGCTGGAGGCGCTGCTGCCGACCATCGACGCTGACACCGGCGTGCTGACCGACAGCACCGACGCGCAAACGGCGGACGGCGAGGTCATCCTTGCCAACTTCCAGAACATGCTCAACCTGCAGGCCGACATCTACGTCGGCGGCATCGTCGGCGCAAACGACGCCGACACGAAGCTGACGATTCAAAATGCAACTAACGGCGCAACGGAGAATGCCCTGTCCGTCGGCGGCCTGAACCCGTCCAACAACGGCGCGTTTAAAAACGGCGTATCGCTGAACGCGCTGGCCGATGGCCGCTATGACTTTGACACCCCGCGCGGCGCACTGGCGGGCGGTATCATCGGCTATGCCACACCCAACACGAAGCTGGAAAGCTGCACAAACTACGGCACAGTGGCTCACAAGTGCGCCGCGGGCGGCTTTGCGGGCTGGAACGAGGGCACGATCACCGGCGGCAGCATGGCGGCGTCCCTCGGCAACCGTGAAACCGGGTATACCTATCTGGGCGGCGTTGCGGGCGTCAACGGCGGTCTTATTCAGTCTGCCTACCCGGCTAAAGACTGCGCTGTGCGCGGCGACAGCTATGTCGGCGGCATTGCGGGCGTCAACCTGGGCGGTGACGCTGCGGCAAGCAAGGGCCTCATCATCTGCACAGAGAACGACAGCACTGGCACGGTGGAGGCCAACCGGTATGCGGGCGGCGTGGCCGGTGCCAACGTCGGCAGCATTTCGCTGTCCGGCCAGCTGCAAAGCAGTGTCACCGCCACCGGCTATGCGGGCGGCGTGGCCGGTATCAATACGAAGAACGGCATATATACAGGCCGCATCTACGGCACTGAAAACGCCAACGGCGCGGTCAGCGGCAGCGTTACTGCCGCCAACTACGCGGGCGGCGTGGCCGGTACGAACAGCGCCGAAATCACCCGTGTGGAGAACCGTGCCTCGGTGCGCGCCAGCACAAAATATGCGGGCGGTATTGTGGGCGTGAACGACGCGGGCGGCAAAATCAGCTATTGCAGCCATGCGTCCGGCAATGCCGACGCGGTCTACGCCACCAACGGCGAGGCGGGCGGCATCGCGGGCAATAATAACAGCGGTGCGTCCATTGAGAATGTGCAGGTCCGCGCCGCCGTCACCGCGGCCAACGGCACGGCGGGCGGCGTCACGGCCACGAACTTCGGCACCATCGGCCAAGGCAGCGGGCCGGAAAACAACAGCAGCGTAAGCGGCTGCACGATCACCGGTACGTCGGAGAGCATCGGCGCTGTTGCGGCGTACAACGGCAAGCACGCGACCATCCGTAATGTGAAGCTGGCGGCAAACGCCAACGTGCGGTTCAGCACCCCGGCGGTCACCATCGGCGGCCTTGCGGGCATGAACGAGGGCACCGTCACCGGCTGTCAGGTCGAAAACGGCGCGCTGGCGCTAGACGACGGTCTGCGCGCGGGCACCAACACCGTCACGCTGGGCGGCGCGGTGGGTCGCACCACGGCGGACGGCACGGTCAGCAGCACCGACGTTCTGCTGGATCTTACACAAAATCTTGATAAATATACAAATTTGGGCGGCGTCGCAGGCCGGAACGACGGTACCCTGGATCAGTGCACCTATTCCGGCATGATGGGCGGCAACGCAGGCGCGGACGGCCTTGTCTCCGTCGGTGCACGCAGCACCGGCAGCACGGTGGGCGGCATTGCCGGTCTGAACAACAGCAAAATCACCGGCTGTGAGGTCAAATACATCAAACTGCAGGTCAGCGGTATCAGCAACATCACCACGACCCAGACCGCAGACGAAAAGCTCGCCAGTGCCAGCCATGTGGGCGGCATTGCGGGCCGCAACAATGCCGAAATCGTCAACAGCTATGTCGCCACCGAGAGCAGCAGCAGCGGCGAGGGCAGCATCATCACGGCGCGTTACGGCTTTGTGGGCGGCGTCGCGGGCTCCAACAACGGCACTATCACGGGCAGCGGCAGCAAAAAGGCGTTGGTCAGCGACGACGCAAAAAAAGCAGCCCTTGTTACACAGGTTGAAAATTGGCTGGGTGCGGCAGATGCCAATACCGGCATCAACAGCATGGCGGCAGAGCTGACCACAGGCAAGACCTACGCAAATCTCATGGGTGTTGACACTGTGTCTGTACAAGGCTATGGGAATGTCTACAGTCAAAGCGGCCTTGCCGCCAATGATCTGCTTGTCGCCCTGCGCGGCAGCAACAAGAGCGAGACCGTCCGTGCCGACGGTTATCTGGGCGGTCTGGCAGGCTTTAACTCTCTCCGCGGTACAATCGACACTTCTGCCACCGGCCAGTGGTTTGTCTATTCTGACAATGCGACAACGGCATCCACCGTCGGCGGTATTGTCGGCCAGAACGAATCCAACGTCACAGACAAAAGCGTGCTGGACACTGTGGTAAACTGTGCCGCCGTGCGCCGGTTTACGCGCGTGTTTGAAACGTGGGCATGGATTGGAAATCAAAATAAAGACGATACAGACAATGACAACATTTACAAGGACGGCAGCCGTGTAGTTGTCCATGTGGGCGGTGTCATTGGCCAGCAGCAGAACCGCAGCGATGACCGGTGGTCTGTCAGCAAGGTAGTCAACTGCGGCAGTGTGTTCAACAGCCGCTCGGCCAATGTGGGCGGTGTGATCGCCTATTGGCTGGACTACGGCGGAACCGTGCAGAAATGCTTCAATTTTGGCAAAATGACAACAAACACGAACGACGGAAACAGTGCTTTAGGTGGTTACGGTGCAGTCGGCGGTGTTGTCGGCATTATTGACCAGCCTATTTCCGGCGGCACCACAAATGTGCTTTCCTGCCGTAACTACGGTCAGATTTGGTATAAATCAAACGGCGCAAATGACTGCGCGGGCATTATCGGTAAAATCGAGATGAAGCGGGTCACCGATATTATGACGCTGAACATCATCGACTGCGTCAATAGCGGTGCAATCAAGGCAGCGTCGCAGGCAGTCGGCATTCTGGCATGGATCGGCCCGTACAACAAGGGGAACATTGATAATGTTACGGTAAATATTGACCGCTGCCGAAACCTTAATACAGACTTTACGTGTGGCAGAAAAATCGGAATTGTCGGCAGCCGCGGCGATGGCTCTGGGTCGCAAGAAGCAACCAATGTCACAAACTGCTTTGCCACGGTTGGTACAGGTTGGTATCCCATTGCCTATTTGCGCCAGAGTTACGAGAATGTCACCGGCCACGGCAACTATTATATTGAAAATTCCGAAAGTGCAGGCAAGAGCTTCTTTAAGAAAGATTCCCGTAAACTGACCACAGAAAAACCGAACAGTACAACAGGTAACTGGGAGAAAGCGGATAAGCAAGGAAGTGACGAGGCCTACAACGAGACAGATTGGAACTCGTCCTCGAAAAAAGTAAGAGCACACCGTCTGTACATAGGTTATAACGTCACTGATGAAGCAACCGATCCTTATATTGCGTTCTTGCCCACTTTGGCAGAGGATGAGAACGGTGCAGCGTACAGTCTGTGGTGGATTAGCGGTCTTACATCTGCGGGCCCGACTGCCCAACCAAACTCCGCCTATATCAAGACCGTCGGTCAGAAAGCCTACATTTACGATGATACCGGCGCGGGCGATGATACCAATCCCGGCAACCAGAGAGCGACTGTGATGCTGCGATTCGGCGAAGCTGCGAACAGTACGAACCCGGACGTTGATATTACCGACATCACCGACGAGGTCATCCAGAACTACTATAAGTACGTGCTGGACAGCACCAAGCCCGCCCAGCCGGGAGAAATCCACGTCAAGGCCAGCCAGGTGCAGGACGCGGACAACAACGTCTATGGCCGTTATGAAGTGACGTGGGACGAGCCGAACGACAAGACAGCCAGCCCCGCCGCTTACTACCGTGTTGAAATTCTGCCCTGCAACGATGCGGGTACTGTCGCACCGGATGCAGTTCCCTATCTGAAAGCTGACGTCTACCAGCGCAGCTATACCTTTGTGGCTGATAAAGCGTGGACGGGTAACTTCGTCGTGCGTGTAACGCCCTACAATACCAACGACGACCCGACGCAGTCCGTCAACCCCCGAACCAGCGGCGTGCAGACCTTTATGTACGCCCTGCCGACACCGGAGATTGAGTTCCGGCTGGTCAAACGCGAGAACGGCGGCTTTGACTGGAATCAGTGCCAGACGCCGCATGACGAGTGGGCCGCATTCAAGTATGAGGTTGTCGCGGTGCTGAAAAACTACACCGAATACCCGACAGACGAGGCATGGACCGTCACGCTGACCGATGGAACGCACAATTATAATTTCAGAAGCCTAGAGAAAAAGCAGTACATCCGCCTGACTAAAAATTTGGAACGCACTTTGACGCTTACGGCGTTGGCAACCCCGGACAACAGCAGCAGTACAAAGTATCTGCGCTCGGCCCAGTACAAGTCAGAGACCTATCTCCCGTCCCAGTGGCGAGACCACAACGGTGACTCCGGCAAGGACGAGGACGGTCTGCCGCTGGGCACGCTGAACAAGGACGGCGACACGGAGTATGTGACCTACACCGGCCAGACAGCGGAGAGCTTTGAAGCAACCGTGAAGTTTAGCTTTACCCCGAAGGTCAAGAACGGCAGCGAGCACGGCAGCCCGACCTACCGCGTCATGCTGCTGGCAAAATATCTGGGCAATGACGAAGTCAACGGCGTATCTTTGAACGGCCAGTACATCACGCTGGCCGCGCGGGAAAGCATTGTGACAGAGTCTCCCGTCACCTTCAACCTGAACAGCCTGCCGTCGGATGCTATGTCCAACTACACCGACTTCCTCGTTGTCGCGGTGCCCGTTACCAGCGGCAAGGGCGATATGAAGTATCGCTGGGATGCCACGGCGGAGGAAGTGTCCGCAGCCATCGCCAGCCATGCGAACGAGACAAAAGACACCAACAAAGAAATCTGGTGGAAGAACGGCTATGAGATCGTCCGCACGGGCGAGCACAGCTATACCTATGCCCATCTGACGCCGCTCTGCTTCTCCGACGTGAACCGCACCGATGACAAGAGTTGGGCTATACAGGCCACGCAGACGACCCCGCAGATCATCTTCAAGCAGCTGAACCTGAATGTTCTGAAAGCCCCGACGCTGGCGGAAGATACCGACGGTGGCAAGGTGAACCCGGACAACAATCAGCTGACCTACACGTTCAAATGGACACAGGACGACATGCAGGCCACTGACGCAGCCCCCGTCTACCAGATCAGGCTCTACGGCTTGCTGACGGACGAGGACGGCAAGGTGACCGGTCAGGAGCAAATTGCGCTGAAGGACGGCGTAAATCTGGCCAATGAGGTTCGGCGCAGCGGCAACAGCTTTACCCTGCCTGTCAACGTGGATACCATGCTGGCCAACGGCAGCGACAGCTGGCGCTATAACAAGGTCCGGCTCGAGGTAACCCGCGTGGCGGCAGCCGACACCACCGAAATCGGCGCGTCCGCTGTGGCGGATTACAGCGTTAAGCAGCGCCTGCCCGGCATCAGCGCGCCGAGCTCCATCACCCGCGTCAACGGCGAGACCGACAATGCGGATGCCCTGCTCTACACGGTCAGCTGGTCGCCTTCCGACAACGCACGCATTGACCACTATGAGCTGTGCGCTGTCGATGCCGATGGCAAAACTGTGCTGACGCTGCCCACCACGGGCAACGTCGGCAGCCTGACGCTGGATCTGGAGCAGTATCAGGGCAAGGCATTGAGCTTCCGCGTTATTGCCCGCCGCAAGGACGATAGCTGCTTTGACGGCCCGGACGGCGCGTTGAGCCAGTCCGAGACCATCGTCCGCCGCGCCGCTGCGCCCACGGTTACGGCCAGCAGCTTTGCGCCCGCCAGCCCGAATCAGGAGACGTTCCTGAACGACCTCAAGCTCAACATGACGCTGGAGAAAGCCGCACAGGGCAATGTCTACTTTACCGGCTATATCTTCAGCAACGAGAACAATTACAATACAATTGCCGATTTGGCCAGGACATGGCAGAATACCCTCACCGGGCAGGCCAAGTACGAGGCCCAGCAGGAGTTGACCAAAAAACTGGACGAAATGCTGAACAATGGCGCCGCCGAGCTGGTCATCCCGAAGGACAGCCGCACGGTGGGCGGGAGCGCCAGCGTCAACGACACCACCGCCAGCTATACCTTTGTGCCCGACGGCAACGGCTTTACGCTGACGCCCGACCATGCAAAACAATACCTGCTGCCCGCGGTGCGCGTTATGCCCACCGACGGCACGACAGCGTCGAACTGGTTCTACATCCAGCAGGATGCCGCAAAGGCACAGCTGCCGGCCATCACGCTGGACGCCCCCGTGGACGAACCGGAACGCGCGCTTGGCAATGCCGCTTACACGCAGGAAGTCAACCTGTACAACGACCCCGAGTTTGCCGTCGAGCGCGGTAAGGCCACGCTGGAGCTGCGCCGCTTTACGGTGGAGTGGACCGCGGTGAACAAGTACACCCAGGCCGACGGCACGGTGCGCAACCTGACAGACCGCTACAGCTTTAAGGTCACGCCGCTGGATGGGAACAAAACGCCCTACAGCATTACAGTGACGACCTACGACAGGGACGAGACGGACGACAACGGCATGGTCACGCATAAGCGCGGGGAAATCAAGACCGTCACCAAGACGATTGGTGATAAAACAACCGACATCGCCCCGACCAACGACGTAAATGAGGCTGGCGAAGTCACCCGCATCTGGTACGACCTGAGCGTTGAGCCTGTCTACGACAAAGATAACAACCTGATCGGCTGGGAACAGAAACCCTATGACGTCACCGGCACGGTGGAAAAGGACGGCGGTACGCTGTACTACAAGGCACAGACGGTTCCCATGCTGGAGCTGGTGCAGGAGGACGGCGCCGAGCCTGTTTACCGCATCACCCTGCCCGAGCTGCAGGAAAAGGTGCAGGACGACTCGCTCGAGCTGCAAAAGTTCACCGCAAGTGTGACGCTGCAGACGCTGGCGCACTCGGATAACAACGGTAAGACCGTCGAATCCGGCACGGTCAAGGTCCCCGTCAACGAGACGAACACCGCCGATGCGGCGGAGGATGCCCAGAGTATGGACTCTGCGGAGAGCGTCGCGCCCGCCGAGACTGCAGAAAGCACGGCGGCGGAAAGCGCCCCTGCAAGCGTGCCCCCGGTCCTGATGCGGGCCCGTGCGGCACTGCCCATGGCGACCCCGGAGACCGCCGCTGCCCCGGATGAGACGGACGCGGCGGAAACCGCGCCCCCGAAACAGACGGAAACAAGCGACGCATCGTAATTTTATTTCAGGAAAGGAGGTGGCATTATGCACCGCAGGGCACGCAGCATTCTGCGCGGGGAGCAAGGGCTTTCGATGATACTGGTCCTCTGCATCGGCGCGCTGTTTGTGGCGCTGTCGGCAGCGCTGGTCTATGCGGCCTCCGTGCTGACGGCCAATGCCAACCGCCAGCTGCTGGAACAGGAAGCCTACCAGCTGGCAACCAGCTTTTCCGACGTGCTGGAAGGGGAGCTGAACAAGAAGGACAGCAGCTTTGCCAAGTTCGTCAATGGGCAGTTCATGTTCTCCCAAAGCTACGGCAAGGACATCTATGATTTGGAATCCCAGCCCAAGGAGTTCGCCTGGAAACCGAACGGCAGCCAGCCTGATGGCGGCGCCGAGGCCATCACGGTAACACTGCGCCGCCGCCCGGGCGACGGTGCCGACAAGCTGAACCAGACGGCGAACAGCACCAGTGCCACAGACCTGCGCAACCTGCTCGACACACTGGAGGGCGAAGACCGCAAGGGCATGGAGATCGTCGATTTACAGCTGGATATTACAGTGACAGTCACGAAAAACGGCGAGAGCTTTGCCTTCACGCGGACCTATGACCGCACAGTGAAGTACGACAGCGACGGCAGCCAGGCAAAAAGCAAAAAATTACCAAAGGTGTACTACACAATAAACGACGGTCCAACAAAGTATTACCGCATTAAAGCCCTGACGTTCTACGCCCCCGGCAGTCCTGACCTGACCATTACTGACGACAACATTGGCAACTACCGCCTGACGTTCCACTGCGACACCAGCCAGCAACCCGATTCCATCACCTACACCCGCGGTGCCAAACAGAGCACCGGCACAACACAGGAGTGACCCGCTATGAAACATACTTTACAAAGTCAGCGCGGCGAGACCATTGTGGAAGTGCTTGTGTCGTTCCTGCTGCTGATGATTTTTATGTCGATGTTCGTCGTTTCGCTGCGGTACGCCCGCGCTATGTCCCAAAAGGCCGAGTCGCTGCGGGAGACAGCCTATGCCTTCTGCGCCGGGCTGTACCCGGCCAATAACGCGGACCCCCACTGGGTGAAGGAGCGGGATGGGCTGGATTTCTCCTTTGGCGATTACGGTGAATTTACGGTGAAAGGCGTCGAGCTGGACAGCGTGGAGACAAGCGCAAAAGTTACGGAAAACGGCCAAGAAACGACGGAACAGCACAAGTTTTACCGCTACAGCAAGAGCACGGCAGAAGGGACGACCAACCCATGAAGCAGCGTTTGAAAAACCAGAACGGCACAACGCTGGTGGAGCTGATCGTCTGCATGGTGCTGCTGGCGATCTTTACGCTGACGGCGGTCACGCTGATACAGCCCAGCGCACAGGCGTACATGGACATCCAGCAGCAGACCCGCGCGCAAAATCTGGCCGATGCACTCATTGAGACGATCCGCGGCGAGGTGCTCGAGGCGAACGGCTATATCCGCTTCACCGACGGCGCAACGGACCTTAATGATTTGGACAGCGTTTTTGCGTCCAAGGGTGACGACTACAGCGAGGGCACGGCATTGGAATTCAGCGTCTACCCCAACCACATTGAGCTGATCGACAAGGACTGTGTGCCGATGCTGACAAAGACAGACGGCACACCACTGCTGACAGCGGATCAGGCCAATGCGCTGAACGGCTACCTGCACATGCGCTTTTACCGCGATGAACTGAATGACGCCGGGCACTACGGCAACCCGCAGCACACAAAAGAGAACAAGGCCGAGGACGGTACCGTGACAGTCACACGGCCCTATGTTGCCTACGGCTACACAACGGCCTATCCCCGGGATGCCTATATGGGGCTGTTCATCAGCGATCTGCATTTCTACGCCCGCAGCTGGACGCAGGACGGCGACGAAACCAAGACCCCGCGCATTACGGCTATGACGGTGGTGCTGACTGTGGCCAAGCGGGACGCCAACGACCAGATCGTGCCGCTGTGCACCCAAAAAGCCATTGTGCAGCTGCCCGGTGAGCCGGTCATCCTGTATGAACCCGGTACCTGGGACGGCAAGGCATCGTCGGAGTCGTGAGCGGTGCCCTCCGGGACTATTTTTGAAAAGTTTATTACAATCCCGGCGGATGTACTGGACAAATTCAAATGGACTAGTTATACTTTAAAACATGAATACCTGTGTGCCGGACAAAAATGCAGGAACGTCATGGGCATCAGAGAAGAGAGGATGACTAGGATGGCAACAATTGAAATCAAAATGCTGGGCGGCTTTGAGATCCGTGTGAACGGCAAGCCCGTGCTGGCACAGCTGGCGCAGTCCCGCAAGGCAACGGCGCTGGTGCAGTATCTCGTTTTGCGGCGCGGGGAGCGCGTCTCCCACAAGGTACTGACCGATACCCTGTGGGCAGGGGAGCGGTCCACCAACCCGGACATGGCCCTGCGCGCCATCTTGCATCGCTTCCGCAATATGATCGACGCGGAGGGTCTGGATGAGATGAAGGGCTGCATCGTGACCAGCCGCGGCTACTACCAGTGGAACCCCCATCTGGACTGCAGCGTGGATGTGTTTGAGGTCAACGACCTGTCGGAGCTGGCCCGCAAGGAGGGCGACGCCGAGAAGCGCAGCCGCATTTATGAACAGATCGTCAACCTGTATGACGGGCGCCTGCTGCCGCGGTCTGCGTCCGAGCCGTGGGTCGAAAGCGTCAGCGTGCGTCTGCACGGGCAGTACCGCACAGCCATTTTAAACCTGCTGGAGCTCTGCAAAAAATGGGGCGAGAGCACCCGCATTGTTGCGCTGTGTACCCGCGCGCTGGAGCTGGACCCCTACGAGGAGCGCCTTTATCTGGAAAAGATCGTCGCGCTGGAGACGCTGGGCCGCCACGAGGAGGCGCAGGATCTGGCACGCCGCGGCAGCGCCATGGGCTGCCTGCATCATACCATTGAGCCGGGCCGCGCAGGCTCTGCCTACCGCCAGATGCGCCAGGCAGACCGCAATATGGAGAGCGATGTCTCCAAGCTGATCTCTGCTCTGCCGGATACCGAGAACACGGGGGCCTGTATCTGCGACTTTGAGACGTTCAAGGAAATTTACCGCGTACAGCGCGGCGTGCAGGCCCGCTACGGTCTGCAGGTATTCCTGGCGATCCTGACCGTGGCTCCCAGCCAGAACACCGATGCTGCCGAGACCGCTCTGATGGTGGAGCAGCTGGGTGATCTGATCCACATGAATCTGCGCCAGTGCGATGTGGCCGCCCGCTACACCGATATGCAGTATGTTGTTATGCTGAGCGGCAGCACCGCCGAGAGCGGCACCGGCCCGATGGAGCGCATCAAGGCCGCGTTCTACCGCATCCCTGCCCATGGCCGCTACCTGTTGAGCTATAGCCTCTATGTTCCCGAGGCCAAGGCCGACAACGGGCGCGCCCGCCGCCGCAAAAAGACGGCGAAGAAGGAAAAATAAGCGAGCCGTTAAGCCGTACAGTGAAAGCTGTGCGGCTTTTTTGCTGCACGGACCGGCAAAGAAACGATTGGTAGGGGCGGGCATTGCCCGCCCGTGCCCGTTTGCCCTGTGATAAATTTCCCCGAAAAGACGATGCTGCGCCAAGTTGGCGGGCGAGCAATGCTCGCTCCTACACTCGCTGTATGTCGAGGAACGATTTTTTACACTTTCCACAATCTTTTGCCTAAAAATTTTTACAAAAAATCCGAAAAAACTGTTTAAATTTCCACAACAATGTGGTAAAGTAGTATCAAACAGGCGGGAGTGTTCAAAAATCACTGCGCCGCAATGAAATTCTACGCCGCAGGGCTGCCGGAAGCAGCCCCGGCGCGAAAAGAGGTTTGACGATCCATGGGCTACGCAAGCAAAGACATCCGCAACATTCTGGTGGCCGGCCACGCCGGCTGCGGCAAAACGACGCTGACCGAGGCACTGCTGTACATGAGCGGCGCTTCCGAGCGTATGGGCCGTGTCGAGGACGGCACCACCGCCAGCGACTTTGACCCCGAGGAGATCCGCCGCAAGGCATCGCTCAACTCGAGCGTTGTCCCCGTCGAGTACGAGGGCATCAAGTACAACCTGATCGACGCACCGGGTCTGTTTGATTTTGAGACCGGCGCTGCCGAGGGTATCATGGCCGCCGAGAGCGTGCTGATCTGTGTGTCCGGGCGTTCCGGCGTGACCGTCGGTGCCGAGAAGGCGTACCAGCTGGCGCTGAAAAACAACAAGGCGCGGATGATCTTTGTCACCAAGGCTGATTTGGAAAACGCCGACTACTTTAAGATCCTGGAGCAGATGAAGATCAAGTTCGGCCCCAGTGTCTGCCCCTGCGTCGTGCCCGTCCGTCTGGACGACGGCACCGTCGCCTACATCAACCTGTTCAGCCAGAAGGCCTTCAAATACGAAGGCGGCAAGCAGGTCCAGATCGACCTGCCCGACATCGGCCACCGCTTTGAGGGCCTGATCCAGGCCATGAGCGAGGCCATCGCCGAGACCGACGAGGCTTTGATGGAGAAGTTCTTCGAGGGTGAGGCTTTCACCACAGAGGAGATCGTCCAGGGCATGGCCTCCGGCGTGCGCAGCGGCCAGATCACGCCCGTGTTCTGCGGCTCCGCCGTCAACGCGCAGGCGCTGGATATGCTGCTCTACAACATGAACGTGCTGCTGCCCGGCGCGGACACCGCGTCCGCTGTGGGCGAGTCTGGCGGCGAGCCGGTGGAGATCACCGCCGACCCCGCTGCCCCGCTGTGCGCTTACGTCTTTAAGACTGTGGCCGACCCGTTTGTCGGCAAGCTGAGCTTTATTAAGGTGCTGTCCGGCAGGCTGACCGCGACGAGCAACGCCGTCAACGCCCGCACCGGCCAGCCGGAGCGCCTGGGCAAGACGCTGACCGTCTGCGGCAAAAAGCAGACCGACACGCCCGAAATCGCCGCCGGTGACATCGGCGCAGTTGCCAAGCTGGCCACCGCCAAGACCGGCGATACCCTGTGTGACCCCGCCCGCGTCGTGGCGCTGCCCGCACCTGTTTACCCCATCAGCAGCTACCGCATGGCCGTCAAGGTCGCCAAGAAGGGTGACGAGGGTAAGGTCGGCAGCGCGCTGGCCCGCCTGATCGAGGAGGACCCCGCCATCCGGTTCGTGGTCGACCCCGAGACGAAGCAGCAGATCATCAGCGGTCTGGGCACCCAGCATCTGGAGGTCGCGCTGGCCAAGCTGAAGAATAAGTTCGGCGTCGAGATCACGCTCGAGAATCCGCGCGTGCCGTACCGTGAGTCCATCCGCAAGAGCTGCAAGGCGCAGGGCCGCCACAAGAAGCAGACCGGCGGCCACGGCCAGTTCGGCGACGTCTGGATCCAGTTCGAGCCGGTCGAGGGCGAGGGCATCGAGTTTGCCGAGAACGTGTTCGGCGGCAGCGTGCCGAAGAACTTCTTCCCGGCAGTCGAAAAGGGCGTTCGTCAGGCTGCCGAGCACGGCGTGCTGGCCGGTTACCCGATGGTCGGCATGAAGGCCACGCTGCTGGACGGCAGCTACCACCCTGTTGATTCCAGCGAAATGGCGTTCATTATGGCCGCCAAACTCGCGTATAAGGCCGCCATCCCCGAGGCCGGCCCCGTCCTGCTTGAGCCCATCGGCGCATTGAAAGCCCACGTCCCCGCCGACAACACCGGCGATATTATGGGCGAGGTCACGAAGCGCCGCGGCCGCGTGCTGGGCATGAACCCCGATGACGACGGCCTGCAGGTCGTCGAGGCCGAGGTCCCCGTGGCCGAGATGCAGGACTTCACCACCTTCCTGCGCCAGCTGACCCAGGGCCGCGGCTACTTCACGTTCGAGTTCGTCCGGTATGAGACCCTGCCGCAGATGCTCGAGAACAAGGTCATCGAGCAGGCAAAGGCATTGGGCAACTTTGCGGATGAGGATTAAATCGTAAATAAAAGCACCTGCTGACCGGTATGCGTGTGACCGGTCAGCAGGTGCTTTTTGGTTGAGATATTGAAAGCTTCTTTGCTTACTTTCTTCTCGAAGAAAGTAAGAGAAAAGGGAGCCTGCGGAAAGGTGCCAAAGCCCCTCCGGCCTCGCAGGCTCGGCCAGTCCTTCGGACCCGAACCCCTCTGTCGCTTCGCGACATCTCCCCGCGCAGCGGGGAGTCACCCCGCAATGCGAGGAGCTTTTTTGCGGGCTCCGCCCGAGAAAAGCCTCCCCTCACAGGGGAGGTGGCCGAGCGCAGCGATGGCCGGAGGGGCTTCTTGCCGTTACCCGCTAGCACCGGCCCTCCGGGAAGCGGCGGGCCGGGCATGCCCGGCCCCTACAGCGCAGCAAAATGAAAGCCCGCAGTCACCACCGTAGGGGGCGGCGTCCTCGACGCCCCGCACAGCAGCACGCCCCCCATCACGTGATCTTCAACGCCCGCTGCACGCGGTACACAATGTACTTGAACAGCCCGGCGATCAGACTGAACTCCACCCAGACATAATTGGGCAGGTTCCGCCACTTGAATTTCGGTTTGTTTATCTTCGGCAGCGCCGCCCACGCCTCGCGGAAGCCCTTCGCGTAATCCCCGCCGAAGCCGCGCAGCCGGAACATAAGCACTTTGAGCAGATACCCCAGCAGCATCGGGATAAAATTCAAAACCAACATCAAAAGCGGCTGGTTCTTGTAGGGCAGCAGAATGCTGTTGCGCCCGCTCTGGATGCTCTTAAACGGGTTGTAGCGCACCGCGCCGGTGGTCGCGCCGCAGATGTGGCGGCAGCGGGCCGTGGGGCAGTAGACGTTCCTGTAGCCGAAATTGTTCGCACGCCAGCTCAAATCGACGTCCTCGTAATACGCGAAGAACAGCTCGTCAAACACGCCGATCTCGTCCAGAATCGACTTGCGGTAGAGCGCCGCGCCGCCGCACGCGCTGAACACACGGCAGGGCTTTGTATAGCGGCTGGCCTTTAAGCCGTCGCCGCGCTTGCAGGCAAAGCCCAGGATCGTCACGTAGTCGCCCGCGTCGTCGGCCAGCTCCGGCTCATAGTAGCGCAGCATCAGGCTGCTGACCGCAAAAATTTTCGGGTCGGCGTCGGCGGTTTTGATCAGCTCCGCCAGCCAATCCGGCTCCGCAAAGGCGTCGTTGTTGAACAGCGCCATGTATTCGCCTTTGGCAATCGCAATGCCCTGGTTCACCGCATGGGAAAAGCCGGTGTTCCCGGCGTTCTCAATTAAAGTGTAGCGGTCCCGCCCGCAGTAGCTGCGGGCGATGTACAGGCTCTCGTCGGTGGAGCCGTTGTCAATGACGATCAGCTCAAAATCCTGCTCGGTCTGCGCCCAGACGGACTCGATGGAATCCCGCAGCCAGCCTGCGCCGTTCAGGTTCGGGATGATGACAGATGCTTTCATGGCGCCTCCTCAACGGTAATAGTAGTAGGCCAGCTGGCTGTGCAGCACGGCGGTAAACACCATCGCGGCCACAGCCACAAACAGGATGACCAGCCCCGCCACGACCAGCGCACGGATCAGGTACGCCCGGGCCAGCCGCCTGCGGGCGGGGTCCTGCGTGCCGCCAAAGCTCCACACCACCGCCAGCACGAACCCGGCGATGGGGATGGCGAACAGCAGCATGGCCGCCGTCGTCGCGCCCTGGCTCATGGCGTCGATGAGATCGGAAGAGCGTCG
>OJSF01000482.1_pt1 | contig 41920 bp, 27 predicted proteins | sample 1599411 | NCBI WGS metagenome assembly OJSF01 (sample SAMN04168658, study PRJEB22393) | human gut metagenome | biome: human gut microbiome; feature: stool | host: Homo sapiens | collected 2014-03-24 | reverse complement strand
ATTTCCAATATTTTTAGACAAGTTTCTAATTGTGCGTAATACAGTTCGTTGTTTGGATTACCTCCATTGAATGGGGCGACCTTGCAGACATTACTCCATGCTATATAGCTTGACCAATCTTCTGGGTAATAATATTCAGAGACTCTTTTTATAACCCTCCAAAATGCAGACCGACGTGAATTGTAACCATTATTATTTCCCTCAGAGTTTTCTACCCACTGCATCTGGTCATCTCTATTAAAGATCCTATCAGCAGTATTCCCAAATAATACATCAATATCTTCTTCGTCAGTAATCCATCCATTTGTAGCTCTTCCTACAAACAGAATGCCGGCATGTTCACTCTCTGGAAAGTTACGTCCCCATTGCATACAGAAAAAAGCCTTGGAATATGAAAAACCTTTTACAGATTGTATAAGGCTCTCATATAAAGGATATAATCTCCTTCTTAATGTTTTTGCAAATTCTGCATTCATATGTTATCTATAGGTTGTGAGAATTCTCTTTCATGTCTTGTTTTTCCAATGGATAAACCTGCTATTACTTTTGCACCTGATCCTTCCAAAAGTCTCTTGAAATTTTCCATTGATCTTCCAGATGTAATTACATCGTCAAATAGTATAACATATTTATCCTTAAAATAATCCGAGTTTATACTAAATTGGGCTTGGGCAACTCCTCCCAAATGTTTAGCCTCACCTTCATTCAAAATGTAAACATAATCATAGCCATTTTTCATGCCGGTCAAAGAACAAAGATTTTCAGAAAAATCTTTGTATCTTCTTTCCGTTACAATTTTCTTGGATGACGGAATGCAAACAAGTGTTAGTTTAGAAGCTCTGCTTCCAAAAAACTTATTTATTACTCGCCTTAATAAAGGAAGAATTTCATTCATAGATCTTTTATGCCTGCTCTGGATTTCTAACTCAGATTGTGGCCTATTGGGATTTGCCTTAAAATCCCAGATTAAATTTCTTATATCCCATTCCCTTTCAGATGCGTCCCAGTCGCAAGTCGTAGGATAATAGTAATAGAGTGAAAAGCAATGAAGAGTAGAACGATTGGGTTGTGGCCACGAAGATACATAAGACTTTAAATTACTGATGTCCTGTTGCCGTTTGTATTCTTCCAAACGTATTCTTTCTTCTTCTAATTTTCTAAGTCTTTCAGCTTCTTCCGCTTTTCTTTTTTCCTCTTCAATGCGTTTCTTTTCTTCTTCCTCCCGCTTAATTCTTTCAGCTTCTTGTTTGGCTTTTTCTTTTATTTTCCTCTTTGTGGCATTTACAATTTCCTCTTTTTCAAAGCCTTTTAATAGAGAAATGTACACTATATCCGTATAACAGTCATAGCGACCTTTCTTTAAGCAATCTTTACGGCAGTTTCTTTTGAGGTTGATTAATGTCTGACAGTTTTCTTTCATTCGACTGACAGTAGAAATCAAATCAATAACGACATAACGAACTTGATCCTCAACAGAAATGGGCGATGGATTGATAAATCCATACGGAATACCTCTTATGTTGAGTTGTTCCATTAAATATTTAAAATGATAGTTTGCTACATCCTTTGTCAAAAGTTCGTCAATGGCAAATACTATTTTTATATTCTCATCTTTTTTATAAATCTCACTTAGTTTTCCTATAAAACCTAATAAATCATCATATACTCTTTGGATGAAATAACGCTGCTTTCTATAAAATTGAGGCAAATTTTCCTTATTGCTTTTGTAGGTAGGAAAATAACTTAAACCTACGCCATCAACCTCGCTATATCCCGAATTGAATAAATTCCATACCTTGTATGGTCCGCTTCCTTTTTCACCGTTTACTTTTAAAATTTCAAATGGTATCTCATAAATGTAGCACCCGTAATCTGAAAGTATTTTAGGCATAAGTTTTCTACATTCTGCAGCATATTCCTCTTGTGAATGTATCCATTTTTCATAGAAGGAGGCTTCATCGGCAGATTTTTCAAAAAGACAAATTTCGTCTTCACGCTCTACGATCTCATATATTGATAAATCAGCACTATTTTTTCCATCATCATATGTATAATATCTTTCAAGGGCTGGTAGTCCTTTGGGGTATTTCTTTTTTAGTTGATTATACTTTCTTTGTGCAACATCTAGTTTTTGTATTTCATCTATCTTATGAATAATTATTTCTTTGTCATTTCCATATGTGTTTTGACATTTGTATGCGGAAAGGCCAAACGGATATTGTTTTGCGATTTTAGCATACTCTTCATCTATGCATTTCAACGCATAAGCATCTAACTCGCTTAAATGGAGGCACAAATATTCTATATCACTTTGACTACGATGTGAAAATACCAAGAAACTTTCATGATATTTTTTTCGCCTTTCATTGGCTAAAACTTCATCTTCATATTGAATCCGTAAATCTTCCTTTCTTAGCTCAGCTTTAATACGATCTTCATCCATACGCAACTCGTTAATATGCAAATAAATTTTCTCGTATTCTTCTTTGTCTAGATTGTCTATTGAACGAGGTGCGGTTCTATTTATATGTTCTTGAGGAATGCACTTTTTTTGAAATTCTCTAAATCGAATTAAATCACTGGAATGAAAGGATTCCCATGCTATTTTCATTGGATTTATAAGAGGGTCGGATTTCTCTCCTTTTTTCAATCTTGCTTCATTCTCAAGGCGAATAGCATATTTGCTTTTCCTGTTACCAGGCAATGTTACAGAAACTCCGGGTATATCATTAAGCGAAAGTTTTTTTACTAACTCATAAAATGCGTGTGGATATAGAGAAGCGGCTTGGATAACATCTTGCCTACGCTTGTCATACGCCTTTTCTTCAGCAATTATTTTCTCAAAATCCAAAATTTCTTTTTTATGATTTACAACATACAATTTGTCATTATATGTTGGGCGGAGGTCAAAACAGCTAGAAAGAGTGCCTACAATCTGTTTGCCCCGCCATCTGCGAAATGCTTCAGAGTGGTTATTTACCAAATCATTGTATGTAGAAATAACCTCAGGATTAAGGAAGCCCAGGATACTATCAAATACACCCATATTGATTATCTTATCAAGGTTAATATCTCATCAGGTCTAACAATTGCATGAGAATAGCCTGATTGTAGCAACTCGCTCTTTTCTTTCGTTCCCCAAAAACAAGCCACACTTTCAATGCCTGCAGCATTCGATGCCTGAATATCAATGACTCTGTCACCAAAAGAGATAGCTTTTGAAGCAGGGATTTGCATAAATTCAAGGGCTTTTAGCATCGGAGCAGGATGCGGCTTTATTGGCTTTGCATCATGATAACTCACGATGTATTGGGCTGGAATATTATAAAAAGCTATTAGTCGCTCTATATAAGGACGTGGGGATGTACTGACAATGGCTGTTTTAATGTTATGCTTACGGATAACTTCTAAAACATCAGCCATGCCTGCATACATTGATGTTTGGGGAATCAAGTTATATACCTGACTCCATTCCCTTTTATGTCGTAGTTCTTCTAAACATGTGGTATCAACCAATGTCAAGTCCATATCGAAAATTATACTTCTCATAATCATTAAGTCATTGTTACTAATTTGGCTGGTTGTTTTTACCTGCCGACAATGGATTTTATTCTAATCAATATTCCAGTACGCATCTGGATCGCCATCAAATACATCATCTATATCTTGATCACTCCAACCTTCAACGTCTTGCGCATATGAGCCGTTATACCTTTCATATGTTTCTTCCTCATAAGGGTCATAGTCTGGCTCCTCATTATACGGTTCTTCATAGCATGAGCTGTAATCAGGATTGATCGTGTGTGCCAAAAAGAGACCTGTCACATTTTTTGCACCAAGTGATTTCAATTTATCTGCTGTTAAATTGAATGTTGTGCCTCTTGTGATAACATCATCTATTAAAAGAATATTCTTGTTCACGATTCCAGTTCCGTCAAATCCAAATGATTCAATTGGATTGCCGGTTTTTCCTGTAAGATAACCTGCATCTTTGTCATATTTATTAAATATGGCTTTTTGCTCAACAGAATATCCTTCTTTTCGGATAGCATCTGCTAACTTAGAAAATCTTATGGATGTCTTATGCTCTGTAGAACCAGGAATAAAGCAAACTACCCATTCGCTCTTTGAGTTGCCGGTAATCTCTTTTATTTTATCGAGAAAACTTTTCTTAATACTTTCTGAAAGTTCTCCATTTTTGAAAGCATAGACTATTTCTCTATCCTGCTCCTGTTGAATGTCAGCACTATATCTCTTTGGAAGATATTCTTTAAGATAATAATAATTGTACATATCCAACTGTTTAATGATTCGTCTTTCTCGTGATAAAACAATAAACTCAATAATGACCTTTACTAAAAAAGTGATTGTTGCTGAACTGGATTGATACTCTTATGAGCCTTTTCAATGATAGAACAGGCATCATCTATACCAGTAGAACGGAGAGCGTAAGCCTTCTGTTCCTTCACAAGTTTAATGTTACCTTGAACTTTTTCATTGGAAGTGTCTTCATCTGTCTTATACTCTACAGCAAAAAGAGGCTTTTTGGACTGAATAGTTGCAAAGATAAGTAAATATCTTGCAAAGATACGCATCATAGCATGTGTAAAAACCCGCTATTTTTGCATCCATCATAAAAACATTTGATAGAACCATGAACGAATTATTTAGTATTGCCGGTAAAGTCGCTGTTATTACCGGAGCAGGTGGTGTACTGGGTGGAAATATCGCCCAACACTTTGTACAGCAGGGAGCAAAAGTAGTAGCTATTGACATTCGTCAGGAGCAACTGGACAACCGTGTAGCTGAACTCAAACAATATGGTGACGATGTAATCGGTATCATCGGTAATGTCCTTGACATTGCCAGCCTGGAAAAAGTAGCCGAAAAAATCGTAGCCAAATGGGGACAGATCGATATTCTATTGAACATTGCCGGTGGCAATATGCCGGGAGCCACTCTCGAACCGGATCAGCACTTCTATGATATGGACATCTCTTGCTGGGAAAAAGTGACTAACCTGAATATGAATGGGACAGTCTATCCGTCTATGATATTCGGTAAAGTAATGGCAAAACAAGGCAAAGGATGTATCATTAATGTATCCTCAATGGCAGCATACAGCGCTATCACCCGCGTACCGGGATATTCGGCTGCAAAAACTGCCGTAGCCAATTTCACTCAATGGCTGGCAAGCGAAATGGCACTTAAATACGGTGATGGTATCCGTGTAAACGCTATTGCACCGGGCTTCTTCATCGGCGACCAAAACCGTCGTGTACTCATCAACCCAGATGGTTCATTGACAGATAGAAGCAAGAAAGTATTGGCTAAAACTCCAATGAAACGTTTCGGTGACATCAAAGAGTTGAATGGTGCAGTGCATTTCCTGTGTAGTGAAGCCGCTAGCTTCGTAACCGGAGCAATGTTACCTATTGATGGTGGTTTCAGTGCATTCAGCGGAGTTTAAGCAATAAATAATAGCCTGTTATAAAGAGAAAGACTATGATGGAAAAGACTTGGAGATGGTTCGGCAAAAAGGATAAGATAACCTTGCCGATGCTCCGACAAATAGGGGTAGAAGGGATTGTCACTGCCCTGCATGATGTACCGAACGGTGAAATATGGACAATGGAAGCTATTAACGATTTGAAATCATATATCGAATCTTATGGTTTACGTTGGTCGGTAGTGGAAAGTCTTCCTGTATGTGAAGCAATCAAATACGCAGGAGCGGAACGTGAACAGTTGATTGAGAACTACAAAGTAAGCCTTGCCAATTTGGGTAAATGCGGCATAAAGACAGTGTGTTATAATTTCATGCCCGTTATCGACTGGATACGTACAGACTTGCAACACCCCTGGCCGGACGGAACCAGTTCACTTTATTACGACCGTATTCGCTTTGCTTATTTCGATATCCGAATCTTGGAACGTGAAGGAGCTGAAAAAGATTACACTGAAGAAGAACTTCAGAAAGTTGCCGAGTTGGATAAGGTTATCACAGAAGCAGAAAAAGACGCTTTGATTGATACGATCATTGTCAAGACTCAAGGTTTTGTTAATGGCAATATCAAAGAAGGAGATAAAAATCCGGTTTCCATCTTCAAGCGGTTACTTGCTTTGTACAAAGATATAAACCGGGATGCTTTGCGTGAAAATATGCGTTATTTCTTATCTGCAATCATGCCTGTATGCGAAGAATATGGAGTTAATATGTGCGTACATCCGGATGACCCTCCATTCCAGGTATTAGGTTTACCACGTATCGTTACCAATGAAAATGATATTGAATGGTTCCTGAATGCCGTAGATAATCCTCATAATGGATTGACTTTCTGTGCAGGCTCTTTGAGTGCAGGCGAACATAACGATACACGTGAGTTGGCTAAGAAATTTGCAAAAAGAACTCATTTCGTACATCTGCGCAGCACAGCTGCCATGCAAGGTGGAAACTTCATTGAAAGCTCCCATCTTACGGGAAGAGGACATCTGATTGATCTTATCCGTATCTTCGAAAATGAGAATCCGGGATTACCAATGCGTGTAGACCACGGACGAATGATGCTGGGAGATGAAGATAAAGGTTATAATCCGGGATATTCCTTCCACGGACGTATGCTGGCTCTTGCACAAGTAGAGGGAATGATGGCTGTAGTAGATGATGAGAAAAGACGACAGATAATATTATAATCATTACAGTATTCACAATAATAAAGGCTTCGTGAAAATCAAAGCTAAAACAGCCTTGATCTATGAAGCCTTTAATTTATCATTTTATTAATATCTGTTTAGTCTTGCCCTCTCTCAAAACCAAAGGTTTCCTTTCTTCTTTCTGTGCCCATTGCTGAAGGGCTTTTATGGCTAATCGTTGAAACATTGCTAACTAACTTATTTATAATCAATACAAAGATGGCATACTTAGCGCAAATCCAAAGCAAAATATAAGATTTTTATATTCAAATCCAAAGCAAAAAGTATTCATTCTGTGCACAAAACCAAAGCAAGTTGTTACAAAAGAATATTTCCAACGCGTGAGATGTCCTCTTATTCCCCTATATCTGTTCTTTCAGGATATAGGGCTTTCTTCTGTCTTTATTTGATTCCAAAGGAATATCTGCCGGCCAAAAGCCGCAATACTAACCTACCATCTTCTATTCCGACATACTCTATCCCTTTGCTTTTCTTTAAAGTTCTATTCCCCTCAACAATGTTCTTCACTGAAGTTGCAGGAAGATGTAACGTTGCAGTTGTATTTGCCGGAACTGTACACTGATAAATAACTGCATCTTCTTCTACTCTCCAACTACTTTCGATACGTCCATACATAGAATCATAATATCCTTTGGCATAAGTCATATTCCCACAGGTATCCACTTCCGGTTTCAGCACAAAGTGTTTAAATCCGGGGAAGTTTTCATCCCGTTCTATACCTAAAGAGTAATTGTACATCCATGCGCCAACTGCACCAAAAGAATAATGATTGAAAGAATTCATACGGTTATTTCCACCGAATCCATCTTCATGGGTATAGGAATTCAACCGTTCCCAAATGGTAGTGGCTCCTTGCTCCACCGAATACAGCCACGACGGATAGTTCGTCTGCTGTAACAACTTGTACGCCGCCTCACTGCAACCATTATCGGACAATGCTTTACTAATCCATGCCGTCCCGATAAAACCGGTCATCAACGAATAAGGAGGACACCATCTGCCTTGCTCTGTCCTATTTTCTCTGACAATTGTTTCCACCAGATTCTTGACAAATTTCGGTTTATTCTCTTCATCAATGATGCCGAATACCAACGGGAGGACATAAGAAGTTTGTGTATCCACCAACGTTCCCTGCTTCTTCGGTACGAAAGCGGAGTGAATGGTCTTGCAGGTTTCCGGTTGCAGGTAAGTGCTATTGAAGAAAGCCTTTCTGTCGCTGTGCAACTTCCGATATTCTTCCGCATCTGTAGTCTTACCCAAGATAGTGGCTATCTTGCTCATTAATTCGAGGTCATAAATAAAATAGGCTTCCCATAAGAGAGATTTATCATTCCTGTTATCTTCAAGACCGAGCCAATCACACAAATCACCCCATGCCCTGCTCTGTACAAGCAGATTTGTTTTCGGGTCGATGGTCTTGTCGAGGATATAGGAAATATATCGTTTCATGGCGTCATAGTGTTCAGCCAAGAGAACTTTGTCTCCGTATTGCAGGTAACACTCCCAAGGAACTGTGATTCCGGCACTTCCCCACAGCAAACCACCGAATCCTCCACCCAAAGGAGCAATGTCCGGAAAGCGACCATCTTCCCGCTGTACATCACGCATAGAACGAAGGTATCTTCTCAAAAATTGAGGTACGTCCGCCAGGTACGTAGCCGTACGGGAGAATACGGAAATATCTCCTGCCCATCCCAAACGTTCGTTCCGTTGAGGGCAGTCGGTGGGGATAGACATAAAATTGGCAAAGGAAGACCAAGTAATATTCTCCCACAACTTATTTACTTTCTCGTCCGATGTTTCGTAACGGGAAGCCAGCTCGTGAATGGAGCTAAGCACTACCCCTTTCACCGACGCTGCGGGAAGGGGTTCATCAATACCGGTTATTTCCACAAAGCGATAACCATGATAGGTGAAACGGGGAAAAATCGTTTCTTCACCTCCTTTAGCGATATAGATGTCCTGTGCCATGGCAGCACGGATATTCTCTAACATAATCATTCCGGTGTTACCTTTATATTCTTCGGGCAAATCCGGATATTTCACTTCAGCAAAACGCAGACATATTCTTGTTCCGGGTTTCATACCGGACAGTTTTATCTTAGGTACACCGACCATATTCTGTCCCATATCATAAACAAATACACCGGGGCGTACTTCCTCCACCGAGAGGGCGGTCAGCTCCTTTTTTGCTTTTACTGTCTGGCCGAACTGCCCTATCAGTTCAAAGTCGGAATAATCATTTACCCGAGGTTTATCCGGATTTCCTTCCATACTGACGTTGCCTTCCAAAGCTACTTCACAGGCAGGTTTCCAGTCTACGGCATTATAGGAAGCCGTACTCCATCCTTTCACCCTCGCATCACGCAAAGCGTCGTATACTTCTCCCTGAAAGAAGCTACCATAACAGATAGGACCTCTATTGTAATATTGCCAGGTAGAGGGTTCGGTTATTACAACCTTCTCCTGTCCATCTGCATAAGTGATTACCAGTTTTGCCAGTAATGACTGGCGGTCTCCGAAAAAGTTCCAATTATCTCCTGTAAAGGTTGCTCCTCCGCTCCACCATCCTTCGGACAGTAAAGCACCGAGTGCATTTTGACCGGAATGGATATATTCTGTTACGTCAAATGTCTGATATAAGTGCGTTTTGTTATATTGGGTGATTCCGGGATTGAAATAATCATTCCCTATCCGTCTGCCATTCAGATATACTTCATAGATACCGCGTGAAGTAACATATAACCGCGCCTTCTTTATCTTCGCCTCCGAAGAAGCAAAGAGCGTTCTGAGCATGGGAGCCGAATGGGATTCAGGAGCAAAAGTAGTGAAAGTGTCCGATATCCTACCAACTATACGGCATACTGAATCTTGCAACGTAGTAATTACATTCGCCGGACTTCGAAAGTTTGCAATTTCTACTTTTGAGAAAGAAGCTGCCTGACCGGCAGGAACAAAATACCCCACATCTCCTACCACCGGAAAAGCGATAAAGTCACCGCCCTGCCCTAAAGGATTCAGATTGACAGAGCCGATCTGCTTGTCGGTATTGTCCACATAAAACTGTGTAAAACCTAAATTCGAGCGAAGGGTCACCGTGTGCCAATCGTATTTATTATGTTCATTGACCATCTCCTGCGGAATAGCGAAACTTTTATAAGGAATGTCTTTCTTATCATCCGGATGGTAGCCTACACGATATATATTCAACACCGCATCTTGCCCCGAAAGCAACGGAGTGATATTCAATTCAACCTTTATATATGATTCGTCTTTTTTGTTTTCCAGCTGATAGAGGTTCTTATACCGTTCCATCAAGCGCTCATCATTCGCTCCATAAATAAATCCCGAACAGGTGGTCCTTGTCGTTTCGTCCAACCGCAAGGAGAAGTTCAACTTAAAAACCGGAAGATAATGGGAATAGAATGTCCTATCCTCATCCCCTGCTCCAATCCATTTCGCACCGCCCCATCCCTCATAGGCACGATCACTACTCATCAGCCCGGTTTCGAACCAGGAAGAAGCGGATACTTTTCTATGTTTCGTATCCCATACATGAACCGTCCACTGATAGCGGGTAGCAGCTTTTAACGGAAGTCCGGCATATTCAATATTCAAAGATTGATCATCGGTGATTTTCTTTGAATCCCATACTTGCACGCCAGCCTCATCGATTACAACGATTTGACGAGCTGTCTGCAATAAACCTCTTTCATCAGTATCTCCCTCCATTTGCCAACTGAAACGGGGGTTCTCTACATCAATTCCCAGCGGTGTCACAGCATATTCCACTTGCAGTCTTTTCAATTGAAAAGGAGAATCAGCTACACTTGGTAAATTGTTTATCAATGTAAGGACTAGAAGGTAAATGTATCTTTTCATTTCGTATCAGTATAAGAATAGTGCAAGAATAAGAGCATTTCAGCTATGGGAGTTAATATGATGGCAGCATGAGAGTAACTGTTTACTGCCCCATACTTCATATATTAACCTTTAATCAAACAGAGAAGCTCACAGCAGTGAGCTCTTCTATCCACAAATGTAAGCCCAAAAGCCCACTGCTGTGAGCCTGTCTATTCACACCTGTAAGCTCTTGAGAAACAAGACAGCTTGCAAGAAGAATATAAGGAGCCATCATTACAATACTACAGGCCGACATAATATCCAACGGGGTATGAGAGCAAAAGTTACCCTCATGCTACCATCATACTTACCCTCATAGCTCAAGCACCGATGAATAAGGGGATTCAAGAGACTATGAGGGTATGACAGCAAAATTGAATAAAACTTTTAGTTGAAAAGTTACTTTATTCTCACTTTTCCTACAAAATCTTTCTTATCCACGTTCAACTCTTCCAATGTAGTCACCCGTTTACCGTTCAATACGATATTCTCGAACAGAATATTCTCTACTTTGCGGTTCTTATCATAACCTTCTATCAAGGAAGGATTGATATACTTGCCTGTACAAGAGATATTACGGAACACAATATCCTTCACGCCTCTTCCCGGACCGGTATTATACTTTTGGTTATACATCACACGAAGATGGAACAGTTGCCCTTCCTGAATATTTTCGACCCGAATATCCTCGAACGTTATGTTGCGTGCCAAGTTATGTTCTCCAACGTTGATGGTCATACATCCTTGATAATTGCGGTCGTCTTCATCATGCTCCAAGATATCGATATTTTTGAATAACATATCTTCGAGCACTTCATCTCCCGTCTTTGTATTGCCATGCGTACCGATATTAATAGGGTGCGCAATATCAGCCCAAAGAGTAGAATTCTGAACACGTACTTTCCGGCAATCTCCATAATAATTCCAACGGTGAGTATAGAAAGCAAGACAATCATCGGAATTACGCAGAAACACATCATCAATGACAATATCGGAGCAAGACATGAAATCCAGTCCGTCACTCCACCCTTGATAGCTGAATGATTTCAGGTTTTTGATGGTTATTCCTTGACTTTGTCCGCCGGAAACGGTATAGTGACGTGAATTGACAACAGTAATTCCATCAATCAATACATTTTTGGAATATGTCACCGATATGCCCTGTTGCGGTTCGAGCAACATACCATATCCCAGAATCTTCACATTTTCTACGCTGTCACAATTAAGACAGCCTTTCAGCACTGCCCCACCTTCCAAATAGACCGTAGTGTTGGAAGGAATACGGAAGCACTTGCCTGCCGCATCGGTAGGTTCATGGATACCGGACTCAAAATACATCACGTTCGGATCATTCTTATCAGGTATATCCTTAATTATCGGATTGGCAAATACGTGCAGATTATTCAAACGGTCACCGTTAAATTCTACAGATAGTTTTTGTGGCTTATCCAATGTGAACAGCAGAAAATTTCCGTCTATCTTCGGCTGAATGCCTTTAGATAGTGGACGTACTATTGCCGAACGGATCTCTCCATTGTTCTTCCGTATTAATACTTCCACTTTACCGGAAAAATCAAACTGCACCATAGTTGCATCCGATTTTGTATCCATATCCACCTTTACGTTATATTCGAAAAGATCTACCCAATCTTTTTCACCTGCTTGCCGTACTTTTACTGTGTAGTCGTCGTTGTGACGGGCATAGTAAATACCTTGCGGGACAGGGTATACGAGTATTTCCGCCCGTAAAATACTATTCCACCCTAACAACAATAAAAATACAACTATTAACTTTAATGATATCTTCATATTAAATAAATTCATTAAACACATTCTGCTTTTATCTTGCAAACATCAATGTACCGAATCCTAATACATCGTAACCGCCGGAATTGGGATCATAATATCCACCGCCACCTTCTACACCCACATATTCCGTAGCGATTTTAGTATATTTCAGTTTTTCATCCGACATATTTTTGATACTCTTATAATGATAATACGGCAATGCCCAAATAGCACGTTTCATCCACTTTCCACCTCCTACAACTGTCTGTTCTTCCGGAGAAATACCATTCCACTGATTGTGTTTTTGCCATATATAAGTAGTGAAAGGCACGGTCTCCTCTGTATAGTTGCAACATGCAGCATACTCACATCCCCGCAAGAAAAGATTATCATCATACGCAAAGAAATCATCTCCCTGACTCCATGCTAACTGGCAAATAACACCAACCAAACCGACACACATTAACGTATGGCCCTGATCACGTCCACTTTCCTGCCATTGTGCAAAATTGTATTCGGGTGAATAGTCGTAATAGATAGCACGACGCAAACGTCCGTTTGTCACTCCCGACTGGAAATGTTCAATACCTTCATTATAAATATCACGCCTATCGGTGACAATGCCAATAGCGATTGTAGAAGCAATGTTGCACAATCCCCAGTTTGCCCAATAATGCAAGTGGTTAGTATCATGATGACGCACCAGGAAATCCTTATTGGCCGGATAGAATACTTTTAATAACCACTGTTGAAAAGCCAGAAAATCTTCGGGATCCCAACCTTCATATTCCCGCAATAATTGACCGGCAATGGCGAACTCATAACCATAAAGCCCTGCAGCCAAAGAAACATTAGAGTTGCCAGTAACTCCAACACAGGTCTGTACCCATTTATTCAAGTTTTCAACAGCCTTAGCGGCATATTCATCATCATTTTCTATCTTCCAACGCAATGCCTGCTGGTAAGCTATTGACGCTCCACGTGCTGCATTGATATAGTTTTCCCCTACCGTTGCCCCATTTATAGTTACCGCAGCTCCACGTACAATATACGCAACCGGATATGTGTCTGTCTCTTTCTGAGAGAAAGAACTTTCCTTCAACATCTGATAACCTGTAATCCAAGGCTCTTCCACGTCTTTTTTCTCACGAATACGGGCAAAATCTTCTTCAGAATGTATACCAACCTTTTCCATAGGTACTGAATTGTCTTTCAGCTCAACTTGAATAAGATTGATATTATTGTCCGGCAAAATAATTTTATTTAAATCGGTTTCTACACCTAAACTCGGCAAATCAATGCCATCACCGCATCCTGTCAATGACAGGAATGCGAATGTTATAGCGATATAGTTATATTTTTTCATAATGTTCCTATTTTTTATTGAAATATATTATTCTACCAGATGAACTGTAACTGAAGTGAAACTTGCCCATGCTGTGGAATTAGCCCATACAACAAAACTGACAATAAGATCATTCATATTTTCAACTAGATCTAATACAATGTTGTCATCCTCTGAGTGTCCTATTTCCATTACAATTTCACCTTCTACGCCCTTTTGTTTTTCTCTCCAAGTTCCATTATCATATTCTGGTATATCTTCTACTTTAGTCCCTCTACAAACAACAAATACAGCCTTTACTGACCCCTTGTCACGACCTAAAGATATACCACCCAAATTTACACGATATTTACCTTTTGGCAGACTTGTTTCCTGCCACATTTTGCCATTGTAATTCTGAGTTTGTCCCCACTGATGTAAAGCAATGCAACCCTTCGGGTCTCTCCCTGTTCCAGTAACATTATTTGGATATTGTAATCCACCTCCATTTTTTATATTAGTTTTCTTCCAATCATGTAATCCATCACGATCCCATTCTTTTCCTTCGAACCCATAGCCTTTAAAGGGCTGTACACTATTTTTCAACACATACTGAGTAATATCGCCATCTTCCGGCATTATCACAAGTTCAGGTCCTTCGATATCTACATCCACATCTTGTATCTTCATCAGCAATTTTCCGGAAGTAAAGTCATTAGGGACTGTTATAGAAATCGCATCTGCTGTAACATTACCATTAATATCAATCTGTTCCTCTCCAAGCATCACAACTATTGCATTTGCATCAGTACCAAAATTCTTACCTTTAATCGTAATATTACTACCGGCTTTTACTAATATTCCATACGGGAAATTATATGCACCTTCTATTGAAGTTATTTCCGGTGTATCGTACACCTCAAATACCCCATATTCACCCATTGAAATCGTAACACCTTGAATAGTCAATGTTAATGTGTTTGCTCCTGCCTGTAAGCCTGCAGGAACTCTAACAACAATATTTCCATCTTTGTCAAACGTAGGCACTTCACAAACTGTCTCTCCGAATTTAACTTCGATATCACTCGCTTTATTTCCAAAATCAGTACCGCTAATAACAACTTCCGCATTTACATACCCTTCCGTCTTAGAAATACCTGTGACTATAGGTTTAGGTAATATAGTATAGTCCAACCGAGTCTTTATTTCCTCAAACGGAGTAGAGACAGCAATTTTATAATTTCCAGCAGTCAACATTTCAGGTACTTTCAATGTAATTTTCTCATTCGACAATTGTTCCATATCAACAATACCCGTAGCGATAATCTCCGTACCTTGTAAAAACTCAACTTTCCATGTTCCTGGAAGTTCAATATCAGATTCCAATAACTCAGGTTTGAGATTTGTACCAGTAATAACAGATATACAGCCGGCTAATCCTTGATTACTGTCCTCTCCCGCAGTATTTTGCACTTTATCTACTGTAGCATGCTGCAAAACTGTAAACTGTCCGGAAACATTTACCGGTACATCAGCAATTGTCAAAGTAATAGCACCACCTTGCGCACCTTCCGGTACTTTCACAGAAAAGCTTTCCATTTCCGGTTCCGCCATAAATGCAGCACTTTCCTCTTTTCCACTAAACAGTACTTTATAATGAGCTGAAGGAACTCCTAAATCGTGACCATTAAATTTAATCTCATCACCGACAAAACCATACAAAGGAATCACCGTTCTAATACCCGGAACTCCGAGTACGTCGTACATCAATTGCGTATCTACACGTTGTCCATAAACTACTACGGAAATACGCCCTGCAGTAGTACCTTCCGGGATCTTTACAGTTAACTCTTCATCTTCACAAGATATGAGTTGTAATTTTGTATTGCCGACATACACTTCTACATCATTTGCCACTATACCAAAATTTGTCCCGTAAATCGTAAATTCATTTCCTACGTAACCAACAGCATCCGAAATAGATGTAACAGTTACAACAGGATCTTGATTCTGCATATGGATAATTTCTTCATCCTGTCCGTCGCAAGCAACCAACGAAGATATAAAGAATGCAGACAATATATAATTATATATTTTTCTCATAATAATCAGCTTTTACTTTAATGTCAATTTAAATTCTGATACTTCAAAATATTTCTTATCACCAACAGTCACTGCAAATCCTAATGATAACTCCGTTGCTTCACTCAATGTAAAATTCCATGTCACAGTTTTCGCTCCAATAGAATCATAGTCTTCTAATTTATAAACCTTCTTGACATTAGGATTTGACTTAGGATCCACCTCACTCGGATTAGGTATTGTGTTACCTTCCGCCAATACAGCATACACTTGCTGGTCGCCAACATTTCCTAAGAAATACGATATATCAAGGTCATATTCACCTGCAGGCAATGTTATGGTTTGATAGATTTTTCCATTTGTAATACTTTTCGCACTACCATTGCCACCCCATCCGGCTTGTGCACCCAGATAACCTTTTACCGTACCGCCAACTTTCCCATCATCAGCCGATGCATTTTTATTCACCATACATTTGATTTCATCAGAAACAGTCCAATCAGTAGGAATAGCAAACCATCCCATCTCATTACCTGAACCAGCCTGACTTCCGACAAAGTCATGTACTTTAAACGGATATTTATAATTCTTCAAATAGAATATAGTCACATCTCCCTTTGCAGCAGGATTCATCATCGCACCACACACTAATTCATAACCATGAATCGTAACAATAATACTACCGGAAGCATATCCCTCAGGAACTTCTACTTTTATTGTTTCAGAATCAAGCAAATCAAAGTTCACAGCTGGCGTTCCATTAAAGCTGACAGAAATATCTTCTTTGACATCTCCAAAATTTTGCCCTTTTATAGTAACTTTCTCACCTGCTTCCGCAATATTGGACCCTAAACTATTTTCTGAAGTAGTAGAAATATGTACCGGCGTAGGCAATACCTGATATTTTCCTATCACGCCTGCATCATTAGTCCAAATTTGCATCGTTACATCACCTGTAACCGCTCCCTCGGGTACTTCTACAGCTATACGATTATTCTTACACATTAATACTTTGTTAGCCTGTACTCCTCCAAAAAATATTTTTACCGGCTCTGTACGATCACCAAAATTAGTTCCGGTAATAACCACTTGTGAAGCGACAAATCCAACACTAGGAGAGATTCCTGATACTTCCGGCATCGGATATTCATATTTTTTTATCTGCGGATCTTGTTCGCAAGCATAGAACAGCAACACAAACAATGTTACCGCAAATATTCCAATCATATTTCTCAATAAATGTTTCATATATCCTATTTTTAATTAATAGATTATTAGATCTCGGCTAATTAATATCCCGGATTCTGTTTTAAATTCGGATTCAGATTAATCTGATGTTGAGGTATCGGCCAAAGGTAATGTGCTTTACGTACAGTACTATTAGCCTTAGGAGAAATCACAACACAAGCATGTTCTTTTCCATCTCCTGTTATTACTGTTTCCTCACCATAAACATACGATTTAGCATCGTACTTAGAAGTTGGATTTCCAGATGCATCTTTAAACGGAGTGCTATATCCTGCTTCTCCGACTACTCTTCCCAAACGGGACTGATTCAACGTTTCTTCCAAGATTCCCCAACGTTTCAAATCATCATACCGGAAACCTTCCATATAAAGCTCTACAGTACGTTCACGACGAATCTCGTCCAACATAATCTCAGAAAGCTCCTTTTCTGAATTAAGTTGTTTTTTAATCTTCTCTACCAATGCATTGGTAAGATGAGCCACTCCGGCACGATCACGCAACTTATTGATTGATATCCCTAGTTGAGCATCCGTTATTTCACCATAACGTTCCATTATAGCTTCCGCATAATTCAAGCAGACTTCCGCCAAGCGCAGTACCGGATAATTGGCTGATTCTTTTTTATCACCCACAATAGGGTTACGGAACTTCTGGTCACCATACCCTGAAGTGCTACCAATAGATTCGGCCGGACCTCCTACATATGCCATCAGGCGGTAATCACGATTCTGATACTCATCTGTAACATTCTGATATCCTTTAAACTGTTCATTATTAGTTGTCGGCATTCCGTTGGTGCACACAAACATATCAATAAACTTACGGGTAGGATAAATATAATTCATTTCATTATTCAAGGAAAATGCACCTGCATTCAGAACACGGTCAAAAACAGAGTAAATAATAAACTCTTTATTGCTATCTTTTCCATAACCTCCTGTCTGACTTCCATCTTCCAAACAGAAAAGATAACGACTGCTCAAATTATCAAGTTCGTTGTTATGGTTCCAAATTCTAAATACCTCATCATCCAATACATCTTTAGAAAGAGATATTGACTCCTCCAAAAACTCATTTACCTGATCACTTTTCGGACCTGCAGAGCCTTCATAATCGGTAGATGTTTTATTGTATTTGCGCCAAGTAGCTTCATACAGCAACACACGAGCCTTAAATGCTTTTGCCCCTTGCTCACTTATATGTCCTTTATCCGACGTAGCAATGTTCTGCTCTTTCGGTAATCTGCTGATAGCATTTTGAAGGTCACTAAGTATCAGGTCCGCTACCTCATAACGGCTGTTACGCGTTTTTTGCAATTCCGGTGAATCCGTATCGAGAGGAGCTGTAATAATAGGCACGCCTCCAAAATATTTCAACAGGTAAAAATAGTTATAAGCACGAAAGAAATACGCTTCCCCAAGATAGGGATCAATTTCACTCTGGTTACCACTATACGCTTCCCCACGTTGAAGCAATATGTTACAAGTACGTATGTTATTATAATGGTCCCAACGGGCATCATCATAACCGAGGGTCAATGTACCATATCCCAAATAAGCCTGATTTCCATTACGGCTGTTTACTAAATCAGACTGCAGGTCCATGTGTTCCATTATACCCGAACGCCAGCCAAGCAGCTGTCCGTAAAATCCATTTGCAAACTCACGGAAATGTTCCGGTTTTTTAAAATAAACCGCATCAGTTCTTGAATCCAACGGTTCTAAATCAAGGAATGTATCTGCACAAGAAGTTAATCCCATCATGCAAGCACAAGCCAATATATAAGTTATCTTTTTCATACAATAGTCTATATCTTAGGTTGATTATAAAGTAACATTAAGTCCGAATGACCAAGTACGGGCAAAAGGATATCCGCTTGTATTGGAAGCGGAACCCATTTCCGGGTCAAAACCGTCACGAATACTAGTAGCCTCCCAAAGGTCGTTACCTGAGAAATAAAGACGGACTTTCTCCAATTTCACTTTACGTGTCCATATCTGTGGCAATGTGTACCCTACCACCAATGTCTTCAGACGGATATAACGACTATTCTGCAACATGAAGTCGTTATTCTGGTAATTCCAGGCAGAGCGGTTTGTATTATTTGTCAGACGCGGATATCTGGCATCTTTATGATCTTCCGTCCAAGTTTGTCCGAGAAAAGTCGGATTCTGGTTTGTGTAGATTGTACGGAAAGGATAAGCCATCCAGTCATTACGCATAATATATTGTTTGGCAACTCCTTGAAACATTGCGCTGACATCAATACCTTTCCACGATGCGCCAACTGTAAGACCATATACAAAATGCGGATTGGCATCTCCAATATACTGAAGGTCGCTATCGGCATTACCAAGATCAGTAATCTTATAATCACCGTTCAAGTCAAGACGTTTAGTATCACCGGGACGAAGTTCGGCAACCGTTCCCTTTCCTACATTATTTAGTGCTCCTACCTGCTCGGCATACAACGCATAATAACGGTCTACTTCCGCTTGATCCTTAAAGTATCCATCTGTACGATAAAGGAAGAATGCATTCAAAGGATAACCATTGACAGTCTTATTCACTCCTGCTCCATATCCGTCTGCTCCCGTCAGTTCTTCCAATTTGCTTTTAGTATCTCCGATATTGAAATTAGCATAATAAGAGAAGTCTTTAATCTGATCACGCCATCCGATAGTAAATTCCCAACCTTTTACATTCAGATGTCCACTATTGGTTTTCGGAGATTTGCCTCCCAGTACACCGGGATAAGTGACTTCCGACAGCATACCGATATTATCTTTAATGAAGTAGTCGAAAGAAGTAGTCAGGCGACTATTGAAAAAGTGCAAGTCAATACCAACATTTTTCTGCTCTACCCGTTCCCACGTACGATCAAGACTGATAATACCATTATTCCCCAAACCAGTACTTACCTGTGCTGCAGGAGAATAACCAAAGACAGTACTTCCTTGTGTTACAGCAACTAAATAGTCAAAATCTCCCAATCCCGCATCATTTCCGGAGTTACCGTAGCTGAGACGTAATTTTCCAAAATTAACAACAGGAGTAATAGCTTTTAAAAAGTTCTCTTCCGTAAAGACCCAACCTCCGGATACCGAAACAAAGTTTTTAAATTTATGTCCCTTTGCGAACTTAGAATTTCCGTCACGACGTCCGATCAATTCAATCAAATACTTTTCAGCATAATTATAATTCAACTTCATAATGTAAGAGTAAGAACCGTTGTGGGTCTTACCTCCTCCATTTCCTTGTGCACCGGAAGCAAGATTCAAATCATACACACCTGTATCTTCCATCTTCTCACGGGCTGTTACCATCTTTTTCTGTACCCACTTTTCAGCATTGATACCAGCCATCGCCTCAACATTATGCACTTTCGCAAAAGTACGTTTGTATTTCAGTAAGGCAGAATAATACTGATATTGCATATTATTGGCCTGCATCAAATAAGCAGGATTATGAATATCCTTAATATTCAATACATCTGTCGGATAAATCAATGACTGATTTGTATTGCTCACAACTTTATCGGCAGGATTTCCAAACCAATCATATGTCTGTACAGGAATCACATAACGGTCACGACGATATTCTTCATTTTGGAATGAAGCCATACCTTCAAAACTGATTCCTTTCCAAATATCAACAATGGCTTTCACATCAACACGAGTAGTCAAGTTCATGCGTTCGTCACGCCCGCCATCAGAGGTTGCAGCTACAGGTTGACGGTCTCCAACTTTACCAAAATTGGCATACCACTGCCCATAGGGATTTTTAGCAGGGAAAAACGGAGGTTCGTTTCCATATAAAGATGTATCAATACCGGCAGAAGGTGACTCAGTGTCAGTCTTAATCATACTAGCCGATGTTTCCAATTTAAACCAGTCAGTAAGTCTGATTCCATAATTTAAACGCAGATTCAACTGTTTTTGGCCATCATACGCTGTCGCCAAGTTTGCCTGATTATCTGCATATGCTAAAGATATACGATAATCTGTTTTCTCATTAGAACCTGATAAACTTAAATTATGCTGATAAGAAAAACGACGTGCAAACATCTCCTCCAAACGATTGGCATCTCCGATGAAGAGATCATATCCCCAGTCTTTAGCATTCGTATGATAAATACCGGAGATTCCCTGTTGCATTTTCAACATATTCTCTTCAGAAGTCCAGTTCCACCAGTCTTTTGTTTTCTGTTCTTTATTCGCTTCAATCCACATAGTAGCATATTCCTCCATACTTGGAGAGAAAGCCATGATACCGTTAGTCGTGAAACGCATATTGAAATTATAGTCTACTGTCACCTTTCCCTTACCTTTTTTCGTTGTTACCAGAATCACACCGTTGGCAGCCTTAGCACCGTAAATAGAAGCAGAACCATCTTTCAACACACTGATACTTTCTATATCATCCGGATTCAGATTCTGGAAAGAGGCATCATTCAGTGTAGGGACTCCATCCACTATAATCAAGACTTTCCCACCATTTACAGATGTCGCACCACGAATCTGGAAATTCAATCCTTCATTACCCGGACGTGAGCTGGAACGGGTAACAACCAAACCCGGAGTAGCTCCTTGTAAAGCTGCACCAACATTGGTGATGGCACGACTTTCCAAAACCTTACTACTTACTTGTTCTACCGCACCCGTCAAAGTAGCTTTCTTTTGTGTACCGTAACCAACAACCACCACTTCATCCAATGCATTATTATCTTCTTTCAGTACAACCTTAAAATCCGAACGGTCATGAAGAGTAATAATCTGGTCTACATAACCGATATAGCTAATCTTTATTTGCTTAGCATCCGCAGGCACGTTCAATGCAAACCGACCGTCGATGTCGGTAATTACTCCTGCATTACTTCCTACAACCACTACATTACAACCAATCAGCGGTTCGCCATTCACATCTGTAACAAGTCCTTTGATAGTACGTCCTGTCTGGGCTACAGTCAAACTCTCTTCTACAGAATCATTCGCATAGAGCAATACACCGGGTGAACCACCCAGCAATATGGCAAAAGCCAATGCAACTCCTCTACTACATAAGAATTTGGATTTAATTTCCATAATACTATTAAATTATTAAAGTTAATATGCTTTATTCCGAGACGGTATTTAACCGACTTGGGAAAATTCATTCCGCAAACAACCACGTACAGTCTTACGCGCCAACAATAACTGACACTCTACCGTACGAGGAGACAAAGACAATTTTCCTGCAATAGCAGGGCAAGATAGCTCATGATTAAAACTCAACTCGTAAATCCGGCGGCGCTTGGCAGGAAGACTTTTCACCACCTCCTCATGCTTTTCTTTCAGTTCACGATAACAGATTACATCCTCCGTCGTGTTTCTATCAGAGTCGTTCACCTTATTATATATATAAGCAACAAAATCTTCCTGCTTATAATAACGGCGTATCTGATCAGTCACAATATTACGGGCAATCGTAAAAAGCAAAGACCAGACAGTGTCGGGTTTTACAAACATTCTGTATTCCCACAAGCGGACAAAAACATCCTGTGCCAAATCTTCCGCTTCATACGGACGGCAAATACGAAGAGCGATATAGTTTTTGATATGCTCCCGATATTTCAGGTAGCACTCTGAAAAGAAGTCGTCAAATGTAGCTTGTTGTTTACTCATGGCATTAAATTTATCCGTTTAACGATGTTACAAAAGTAAAAACAAGTTTTAAAAACAAATAGCACAAAAGTAACAGAAAACAAAACTATGGTAACAAGCGTGTTTTTTTGCAAAATATCCCCATTCCATCGGCATAAATGCAGGTTTCATAGTAACAAAAAAAAGGGGAGGCCGTTACATTTGGCGACTCCCCTGTTCTGTACTTTGCATAAGTCTGTGGCATGATTCGCCACAGATGCAGATTATCTCTGGTATTTGCTTTACTGCGCAGCCTGAAAATCCGGAATACGTTTCACATCCGCACCTTTCATGACACCTTTTTTAATGGCCTCATTTGTTTCGGTGATTTCTTTCTTGACGCGCTTATAATATTCTTTCGTCAGACCTTTTTCTATTGCGTCCGATTCCGTCACTGCCCAGAAATATTGATAATCCATCAACATCAGATCCGGAGCCACTACTTTAAAGAAAATACTATCCCCTGCAAACTTCTCACGTAAATCACCCAGATAAATTGTATCTGCCGGATTTACTTCCTGACTGTTCGCACTATTTTTTGAACTACCTCCGCAAGAGGACAACAACAAACCTCCTACCAATGAAATTAAAACTAATACTTTCATATCACTATTTATTATAAATTGGCACAAATGTAATAATTAAACTAATAAACGTAACTATAATGTCATTCTTTTTTTCCAGTCTCTTCTGCATATTGCTTAGGCAACATCCCAAACATTTCTTTAAAACACTTCGAGAAATAACTGGAAGAGCTGAATCCTACCCGATTCGCTATTTCGATGATCGGCAATCGGCTTCCTTGCAATAATTGCGCTGCTCGTTTCAAACGGATACTGCGGATAAAGTCCGTCGGGGTATGTCCGGTTATGGATTGAAGCTTACGATAAAGACTCATGCGTACCATCCCCAAATCGCCACTCAACTCCTCTACACCATATTCCGGATTGTCCATGTTCTTTTCTATGTATTCCAAGCATTTCTGTATCAATTGCTCGTCTACGGAAGTAATTGTGATAGCACTCGGATTTACTTCTATATTCTTACGGAATTCCTGTTTCCTCCTTTCCTGCTGTTCTATCAACTTCTCAATGCGTACCATCAGCATATCAAAGTTGAAAGGTTTCGACATATAAGAGTCGGCTCCTACTTCGTAGCTGTTTATCTTGATATCATCGGCAGTACGGGCTGTCAATAATATCACAGGTATATGGGATGTCTGCACGTTCGTCTTGATTCGGCGGCAAAGTTCGATACCATCCACTTTCGGCATCATGATATCACTGATAATGAGATCGGGATTTTCTTCAATCGCCTTTCTTTCCCCTTCTTCACCATCCGCCGCTTCCACTATCCGATAAAAATCCTCCAACTGCTCTTTCAGGAAAGTACGGAATTCCTGATTATCTTCTACCAACAACAATTTCTTTATATTCTCATCTGACGCAGATACAACGGTTTCCTTTTCTTTCATACCCGTCGATTCCATATCAGTTATTTCATCCGGCAGCTCATCCGGTTCAGGTGTCAAATCCATAGGTAACCAAACGGTGAAGACCGACCCGCGATCCATCTGACTGTCAACCTTTATACGCCCACCGTGAATATTCACATATTCCCTGACCAGATGGAGTCCGATACCACTGCCTATCTTTTCATCCCCTTCATTGCCAACCTGATAGAAACGGTCAAAGATGTAGGGAAGATCGGAGTCGGATATTCCGATTCCTGTGTCGGATACCGATATTCTCACATAGTTTCTCCCTTCCACTTCCTCCGTCGCAAGTAATAAGTTCACGGTTCCTCCCTCTGGAGTGTACTTAAAGGCATTGGACAAGAGATTATTTACAATTTTATGTACTTTATCCCGATCGAAAAACATATAAAGCGCTCTGTGTTCCGACTGGTTTACAAAGTTAAGATGCTTCTCTACAGCCATCGGCATAAAATTATTGTAGGCAGAAACAATAAACTCCTCCATATCGCCATTCATCAAATGCAATCTCTCACCCTTCATTTCAAGTTTACGAAAATCCAGTAATTGATTTACCAATGACAAAAGGTTTTGAGCATTCTTATAAATTGTATTCAGTTGCTTTTTCATCGTCTCATCCGTCAAACGGCGTATCATCATATCCAACGGAGTGATAATCAGTGTCAGCGGAGTACGCAGCTCATGACTGATATTGGTAAAGAAACGGAATTTCATCTGGTCCAACTCTTCTTTCTGCCTCAAAGCTTCCTCTTCTTGCATACGGATCATCTTCTGCCGATTACGGCGGTTAATCACATAAATAAGACCGAAGACCAACAAAATACCCAAAACGGCATAGAGGATGCGGGCAGCCAATGTATCCCAAAACGGAGGATGAATCACAATTCTGAATTCAGACTCCGGTCCCCATATCCGGTCGTTTCCGGCTGCGGACACACGGAAAACATATTCGCCAGACGGAAGATTATTATACACAACACGTCCCTGTCCATTCTCAAACGATGTTTCAATCCATTCTTTATCAAAGCCTTCCAACTGATAACGAAAAGAAGTCTGAGAAGGATTAGAGAAGTTCAGTCCCGAAAATTCAAGTGTTACATAATTCTCATCATATTCCAATTGCACTGCATCCGAATAACTCAATGCTTTGTCAAACAATATGCGCCCATTATATTCCTCTCCCGACACTACCGGAACATTGAACAGGCGGAATGAAGTGAATAAAGGCCGATTGAGGCATTGGTTATCAACCATATTCTCAGGAGAAAAGACAATAAATCCATTCATCAAGCCTAAGAAGAGTTGATTGTCACGGGTTATCAGAGAAGGAAAGCTATATAAATCATCCTGCCGGATCTCATCTTCGGACAAATAACTGAACAACATGAAAACTGTATTTATCGTCTTACGGTCTACTTTTATCTTATAGATAGAAGTGACTGTCGATATCCATATATCATGATTTTTATCTTCCACCACATTCAGGATAGCTTGTGACAACCCTTCTTCTTTACCCAATGTATAACTTTGCCCATGATGGGTAAGGACATTCAAACCGTATTGGGTAGCAAACCATAAAGTACCTTCATGATCTTTCAATATCTGGTTATACTTCATACTTCCTTGATTAAAGATTGAATTGGCTTGTCCATCCTGTTCGGATATCCAGATTGTATTTTTTGCAGGATCATAGATATACAAGCCATTATCGCTACCCACTACCAATCGGGACCGGTCGTCAATAGCCAACGCATTGGCTACTTTATATTTCTTCAGCTCGGGAAACTGTTCGGATAATAGTTTTATCTGCCCATTCTCCGGATTGAACAAGCCTACACCTCCGTATATACTCACCCACAACCGTCCGGAAGGATCCTCGACCATAACACGTATATTACTGAAATCCAACTCATTCTGATAATCCGTGTCCGGATAGTCATAAGATCTTACTTTCCCGTGTTCTATACAATATAATCCGTCATGATAGGTCCCCACCCAGATACGGTTTTCTTTGTCTTCGTAGAGGACACGGCAATTCTTTTGATTGAATTCATTATATAGCCTGTTCAAGCTCCGTGTTGCCGGTTCGTAACGATACAGTCCCGAAGTGGTTCCCATAAGAATCTCGCCTTTCGAAGTCTCCAACATACAACGGATCTCCTCTCCTTTCCAGTCTCCGCGAATCATTTTCTTATTACACAGCATTATCTTGTTCATGCTGGGATGGTAATAGCACATTCCCTGATTGTAAAGCCCCATCCAGACGGAATTATTCTCATGATCGCAATAAATGCTCTGAACTGCATTTCTCACTCTGTTGCCTGACAACAAAGGTATATCCAGTATTTGAGTTACGGAGAAATTATGCATATCAATTACATAAAATCCGTCAATAACGGTTCCTACCCATGCATTTCCACCTTTATCCACATCCATTGAGGTGAACCATGAATAATGTCCCAACCGGATACTTGAAATCGGGTTCCATTTTTTATTATAAACATCATAGTAACCTATCCCCCGATCCCACATCAGCCAGAAGTCACCGTTATCGAGTATCCGTAAGACAACACGGTCATCCGGTTTCAGCTGGCCTTTCAAGAAATCGAGTTCCTGAATAAAACGTTTCTTCTCCCAATCATAGCAGCGGATAGCCCCTTTCTGATGCACCATCCAACTATAGTTGCCGTGACTTTCTATTCCCAACAGTCCGCCATAATATTCCATAAACTCATCATTCCTGCAAACCAGTTCTGCCGATTTCGTTTCCGTATCATACGTATAGACGGAAGATCCCGGCGTGAGAAACCAATAACGCTTCTCGGAATCAATAATCAGATCCTCCACCCTATCTTTCAGCCCGAACTGAAGAAACAGCGAATCTACATTATAGATATACTGTTCGGTAGTCAAATCAAAAACGCGCAGGCTTTTACGTTCTTTCATCCACAAACGTTTATCGGTATCAATATATTGTTCGGGAATGATGTGGTTATATACTATCGGATATTCACCATGAATATTGAAAGGGAAATTTGAATAGTTCGCACCGTCATACAGGCTTAGCAACACAGTACTTCTCACCCCGATACGTCCGTCGGGAATAGGAAAAACACTCTTGACATAGTTATCCGGCAATCCTTCGACAACTCCGATTTGCCGGAATACGTAAGGGGATTCCTGCGAGCTCAGATACTCCGGATATAATATCCCCCATATAATAATCAATATGCATATTCGAATCTTCATAGTTTTCTTTTTTGTAGTACTATTATTAGTACGAACGAAAAATGAAATCCCCTTATCCTACTCCACTATTATTTTGAAACAAAGATAACAGTCAGCAGACAAAATCAAGTAAAGAGCGACAAAACTTTCACTCTTGAATTTGTTTTTATCGAATATACAGCTGTATTTTTGTAAGTAGAATGCTAACTTTATTTAAAGGTAGGCATTTTAAACTTGTAAATCAATCCTCCCACCATAGAAGCAACGCGGTCGGGTCTTCCCTGATCCATACCATCATACGTGTCCGTGCGAATGCCTACTTTGGGTTCCACATAGAAATCGAGGGAAGAGCCCAGTTTCAGTTTGACTTGCGCACCGGCGTCAATTCCCGGAACTGCTTTAAATTCACCTTTACGACGTACCAATCCGGCTGTCACTCCGACAAAAGGAACAACATCTATCGCGTGATCCCGGCTATATCCCTTCGCCAAAGTAGCGAGACTCATCATATAATCCATTCCTAACCCAGCATAATGAAGATTCAACTTATCCGGTGTTTTCGCCTTATACATGATTGTTCCGTTCACACGCCATGCAGAAAGCGGAGTATACCATTTTCCGATACTACCCTTAGCTTCCACCCCCATATTCTTTACCAAATCCCGATTGGCAACCAGCAGACTGCTTACGCCCAATGCTCCCGATATGAAATACCGTTTGTCATCTTTCTCAAACACACTGCGATTGGCCGCTTTGGAATAAGGAACAAAACGATAATGGAAACCGGCATTGATCCCCACCATCACATCCTTCTGTATGAAACCCAGATTTCCTTCGATAAACTTATCACGATACAGGCGGATTTGCGGTTCGAGATACAAACCGAAGAAATCATTGATGTGCCATACTCCCTGTACCCCCGCATTGAGTCCTGGCTGGAACTTATGCTCTGAATTCGACGTATAAGCCAGATTAAATCCTACCGAACCGATCAGTTCAAAAATACGTTCCGGATCATATCCGCTCATGGTAGAAGTGATATTCCATAAATAATCCAATCCTCCGGTTACGGTGATATGTCTGAGTCTCTCCGCCTCCATATCTGTCGGAAGCAAATAATTGGAGAAGAAACCTCCCGTCCCTACCAGTCGCAGACCGGAATACGGAGTAAACCATTTTCCGATAGAAGCGGAAAGTTGCGGTCCCCATGCAGCGAGATGTTTCAGATTAGTCTTATTCAGGAATAACTGTGCCCCGATACCTGACGTCATGAATAGATTGTCGGCAATATGATTGCTTGAGAATCCATTCTGAGGACGGGCTGCACGGTCTATTGTGTGATACGTCACACCGAAGTTCAGTTCTCCGAGCTGGTCTGTACTACCGAAACCACATCCACCGGCATATCTCTTCTGATAAACATTAAGGCGGGGTTCCACAAACAAATCTACGGAACGGTTCAACCGGAAACTTCCTTGAAGCCCGATACCCAATCCCGGTGCATACTTGGCTGTCTGCGCCACTCCTTTTGTCCCGGACAGATTGACACCGGCTATACCGATCAAAGTGAAAAGCCTCTGTTCGTCATATCCCCAAAGTATATTATTGATATTCAGCAAATAATCGGCATGCAGGTCTATATGCTTGAAATAGCTGCTCGCACTACCGGCAGGCGTATCGCTGTAGCCAACGGTTCCGGACAAGCGTACTCCCGACGACGGACTGAACCATTTACCGATTCCGGCAGAGAACTGCGGTCCGAATCCTTTGAGTGTATTCTTTATCCCCGGCATTTTCAGCGTACTGATTCCACCGGACAACGAAACAAACATATGATTGAGGAATGAGCTGTTATCGAAGTTGTCAAAATGAATCTTCCTACCCATCGCCGCAGCAGGCATATAGGTCAGACCCACCAAGACCGATCCTCCCATTTTATAGTTTCTCCAACTTTCCGTATGCCCCAATCCATCGTTATACCATCCGATTCGGGGTTCGACAAATAAATCGAGTGTCCGTGAAAGACGGATATTCCCCTGCAATCCCATACGGACACCATAATAGAACTCATGTCCATTCTTCACAGCCGGATTATCACCGGCCGAATTGTCATTGGCCCTGGAATAGCCGGCTTCAACTCCCGCTATACCCAAAAGTTCGAACCTGCGCTGTTCGTTGTATCCGAATGTAAGAGAAGATATATTCAGCAGGTAGTCGAAGCTGCCTCCTACCATTTTTATCTTACTGTTATATACTTCCGACGGCAAATAGCCCAAAGTCGCTCCCAGACGCGCCCCATGAACAGGAGTGAACCATTTGCCTATAAAAGCATTGGCTGTCATTCCCATGCCATCCTGTCCTCCGCTCGTCAGCAAACCGTAAGGTCCCAACCCGGCAGAGAAAAAGAGGTGTTCATTGAATTTATTACTTTCAAACCTCTCATTGGCAGGTCTTTTCTGCAACATATATTTCAATGCACCATAATCCTGTGCCTGCAAAGCAACAGACAACATCAAGAACAATGCCACTGCCGCATATTTATTTTTGATTCTGAGGATATCCATCATTTACTCTTTCGTTGTATTATCATTCTTTATTTTCTGCTCTTCGGGCAACAGGTCAATAATGTCACCGTCCACTCTCGCGGTCTCCAGCAAGGAAGGATCCAGTTCCAAAGCTTTCTCAATATACATAAGTGCTTCACCCACCTTTTCCATACGGTTGGCAGCGATAGCCTTCACATAATACTCGCGAGCCGAACCCGTATCCAGCTGCGAAGCCTTCTCCCATGCTTCCTTATTCTTCTTCATCGCCAGCAACATGATCACTTCATTGAAAGGGCTGGTAGCCGCCACTTTCTCAAACGCATCGTCGTAATAGCCTGCCATCGCCTGAACGATCGCCTGCAAATCATCGGCAACAACTCCCTCCGGAAGCAGTGTCAACACAGAATCAGCCTTCGTATATTTACCTTCATGCAACAGGGCAATCGCCTGATTGGAAAGCAATTCCACCGGAGCCGACTTGCTGACGAACGGTTCAAGAATCTTGGAGTCCGGCGTATCTTTCTGAATATTCAACACAGCCAGCTCATTCGCCGCATACGTAAAGTTATCGTACAATTCAAGAGCTTCTTTACAATACCTCTCTTTTTCATCCGGCGTTTTAGCCGTTGCAATCATCCGGTAATATTCAAAACGTGTCAGCTCCTTCGGATCTTTCTTATAGAGCTGCATAATTTCCTCATCCGTCAAAGAACGGAAAATAGAATATCCGTAAGTGTACTGCACTTTTCTCAACTTAGGCAGATACACAGCAGCAACCTCCTTATAAAAAGGTTTCGATTTCAGCGCGCGATTCAACTGGTAATTCTTTTCTCCGTATCGCTTAATCAATTCCGTGATCTCGTCGGCCGTATCCTGTCTGGAATCTTTCCGCAGCAACTCCGCCACTTCTTTCCACGAAGCGACCGACGCGTCCGATTTCACCTCCAGAAGTTTGCGGGTCTCCGGGTCGAGTTGCGACAAGATACGGTCCAGCGCCTTGTCCGTACGCAACTTAGCCAGTCGCAGATTCAATTCATACGAACCGTCCGGTGAAGCGACACCCGTAATATGGAAACTTTTCAATGAAGCCTCCGGATTCATCTCGATAGCGTGCAACTCTTGATTCAAGCGATTCAGTTCCACCTGATTCTGTGGATTCTTATCATCCAGATCAGCTTTTCCCACAACGAAAGTCAAGTTGACTTCTCCTTTGGTATCCCTCAATTGCATCACAGGTTTGGGGAGATATTTCTCATCCGTCAGATTGAAAGCGGAGAATTTATATTCCAGGAAACGCAACGGATTGACAGTACCGCGTGCGATAGAGAAAGAATCCCGATAGATAATAGCACGGTAATTCTCCATCGCAAGATGCACATCCGCACGATAATCATGTTGCAGATACTCTATATAGATAGAATCATGATAGGCGATAATATCCCCGTTCCGCGAGGAAGTAGTCTTCACCTGTATGTATTCGTGCAGCGGGTCCTGTTCGATATTATAATCATACATACGCCGCTGGGTAGTATTATATGTACCTCCGTCGAACACCACGGGACGTAACAGCAAACGCTTCTTCTGTGTCACATCATAGATAGAAGGTTGCAACACCAAACGGCGGTTGGAAGTGAACATCTCCTTAGGCACCGGCACACGGGTTTTCAGATGGAAGTAATTGCCTTTTATCTCAATGTCCGTAGGCTCGGGCACCACTTTATCCTTCACTTTTGAAATCACAGTCACCTCGTCAAGTTCAATGACCGCATCTTTGAGCACCACGTTGATAATCTGCTTTCCGCCCACCTTGACCGTCTTGTCTTCATACCCGACACAGGTATATTTCAACGATCCGTGCCGTTCCGCCAGCACACTGTAGCGTCCGTCCTCATCGGAGATTTCAATGCGTTCATTCGTCACAGGATCTATAATATTCACGTTCGGAATGCTTTTTCCCTGTTGGTTGGTGACGTGTCCTTGCACACGCATACGTTGGGCGTACGCATCCGCACCGAGTAGCAGCATGGCTGCCAGGAGGATTCCGATTAATCTATCACGTTTACAATTGATTTTCATTCTCTTTTCTAACTATAAATGTTCGTTCCGTTACCGGATAATATACACAAAAGACACTCCCAGCTTCACTGGTGCCAGCGTTGTCTTACTGTCATTCACCGCATCCGGTTTCGGAGCACCCTTGTCGTACTTAAACTGGCGGTAGCGCATCACCCCGATACCTGCCGTCGCCTCAATATTCCAATGATCGTTCAGCACCCAAGCATAACCGTACGTCAAACCGACTGCCAGCGCATCGCCTTTGTGATGCACATCTTTAACCAGCATATTAAAATTGTTCGCAAAAGCGGTGACACCTAGAAAATGGCTCACCATCGGACGGTTTAACCAATAACGTACTTCCGGCTGAAAATGTGTGAAAGTAGTTTTAAAATTGTCTGTACTGATCGGATTCGCAGCGACTCCCATATTGAGAGAGATATGACGACCCAAAACAAATTCGGCCTCGACATTAGGGCTGGCAGTCAGCCATCCCAACGTGTTCGTTTTCACAGCCACTCGTTGTGCGTGTACATGTACCCCACAACACAATAACAGAAATGACAACAGAGCGACCACTCTGCGACCATTTCTCAGTGCATATACCATAATTATTTTCCCACTAAATATTTCCCACTAAATATCCACCCTATATAAATAAGGACTTCCTGTCCGTTTCTTCCGAATCAGACAAGAAGCCGCAAATTTAGAAAAAATATGGCATTCACAACGTTTGCCTACGTTTTTTTTATTTTTTATTGCAATATTTCCTTAGCAGTCTGCCAATACATTACAATATTATCAATCTATGGACAGGATATACATCTTTTTGTCTTCTGCGCAGCTTCCACTTTCATCTTCTTGCCGCCGATCACCACCGTGCAAGAAGCGGAAGACAAGATATACCATTTCCCTTGCTTCTGTTCGAGCAGAACATTGGCGGGAACAGAAGTACGGATACTGACTCCCGGTGCTATCAGTTGCGTTCCGTTACCCATAAACAGCGTACGGTTATCTCCCGCATACCGGTTACTGATTACCGCATAATCCGCTTTTACTTTCATCCCTTGATAAGTAGCCGTCTGCGTAGCGTCGGAAAGCGAGAAGATATGATCTGTACGCCCATTCTTGCTTTTCACGCAGATTCCGGCAAAATCCGCCAGAGCGGTTTCCTCCGCATCAAAGTAGGACACAGCCTGAATGGCCGACGGCTCTTTCCGTGTACTCGGTTCATAAACAGCGACAAAAGGACGGTTCCAAGCCTCTCCATGCTGGCGGGCAACAAAAGTCAATGTGGGTTGCTCCTTTATATTATAAGGCATACCGGGTGTACGGCTCAACCCTTCGGTCATAGGCGACAGAGCCGTAAAGACTTCACGGTCCGGCTCTCCCTTCATCCAGAGATTCATGGATATATCATCGCCTCCCTTATCTTTCATATCAATGGTAAAGGTCGCTTTCACATCCTTGCCGGTAGCCGCCACTTTCTTATCATATAAATAAGAATAGGCATAAAGATGCGCACCGGCAAACGCCAGTTCCTCCGTAGGCTGCAGATTCAGATCCGTTCCGTCGGCAGCGGTCAATGTGAGCGTCTGCCCGAGATTATGATAAAAATAATCATGCATCTTGTCCCCTCCTTTTTCTTTCCGGCTGCGGAACACATCCACATAATACCCCGTTTCCGGAGCAGTGGTGACGATACCCATCATACGCGTCTGATCCGCCCTGCTTTCCGGTTCGCGGAAATAGAGGTTGCTGTATGTGACAGAGGTAAACTCCCCACCCGGTTCCGCCGAAGCCGGGAAACAGGAGAGCAACTCAAAAGAATGATTGCTTTTCATCACCGGATAACTCGATATTCCATCTACGCAAACCGTATTATGACTCGGAAACTGAGAATAATATTCCGCATAATCCAACCCGCTATACAGGGAAAGACCGATACCCGCATCGGGTCCCAGCACATATCCTTTTCCGTAAAGTTCCATAGAAATGCCGTTGGCGTGCATGTGGTTGCCCTCACTTCCATTCTGCGAAATCATCAGACTGCTGCGCGGATCCATACCATTTCGCTGCACCAGCCAAGAGACGTTAGGTGCATGGAACAAAGGAGAGACATATTCTTCTATCTTTCCCGCCTGCACCTCCGGATTCAGCGTCAATGGCTTATCTTCAAAAAAAGAATTGACAGACACCCGCACATTCTTCTTTTCCGCTTTTTCATTTCCGGCACCGGGATTCAGGCATTTCAACAAGGCAGTGAAATAGTCTTCCTGTTCCTTCTTCCCGTTTGCCTGTGCATTCTGTATCATACGGACAAAGAAATTAGTGTTCAGATACCCCGGATGCGTATCTCCGAAACCGCAAATCATACGGTTGGGAAACAGATATTGAGGGGTTGTCGCTACCGCTTTCGACAATACAGGCATCGCCTTCACCAAATCATATCGCAGGTTGTTGTCAAACTGATTCACAAAATTGGCATAATCATTAATCACCACACTGATATATCCCGGACATTCCGCCCAGATACCCGTTTTAGAGTCAAAACCATATTCGGCAAGACGCGTCAAGCTCCATTGACGAATGCTGGAACGGTTCATCACATAGTCTATGTAATATTCCCGTCCTTTCCCGTCGGCATACGCCTTGTTGTCTTCCAGCACCAGCCCCACATTCATGATAAACCGTGCCTGCAACAAATCCCAGTTATTATGCGGCACTCCGTTCGCTATGATATTGTCCGCCCATTTCTTGAATGCTCCGGCGTAGATTTCCATCTTCTGCGGGTAGTTTGCTTTCAGATAATCATACAGGAAGTCGTATAGAGGGACAGCGATATGCAACGCATCTTCATGGATCACTTCAAAGGAAGTCAGTCCCACCAGTGTCTGCTGATGACCGTGATTCAGATCAACCGGAACATTTCTGTAATAAATACCCGTCATATAAGTATCGAACACTCCGGCTGCCAACTTTGCAAATTTCTCCTCCTCCGTCATCCAATAGAGGAAAGCAGCATCACGGGCGATTCCCAATATCTCACAATTCAGACTTTCGATGTTACGTCCGGTTTTAGACGGATGCACACTCTCCATAGGACGGTCGGGAAGCGCATTATTACAGAATGTCACATTCCCGTTATCATCATCATCGTACGGCACAATATCCGCCAGTCGGGGACGGCCGTGAGTAGCGGCAGTTCCACGTGTTCCCGTATAGCGCACGGTAGGATACGGAGCTTTCTCACCGCCCGCATGGTCGAAAGTTTCACCTTTTATATATACCTCAGTAGCATGGGATTTCCAATACATAGCCAGACGCGACAACAACCAATCCGGCCGGGTGGCCGTCAGATCGGTATATTTCTCCGTACGCTCTCTCAGCTTATCGAAAACATCCTTTGCCCATTCTTCGGTCTTAATCAAGTTCCACGTTTCCTGCTTCCCTTCCGGTGTAGTCAGCACTCTCGGATGAGCCTGCGGCATACTCTCCGGCAAGGGAATTTCTTGTCCGGACGCACTATTGAGGAAAGATAAAAAACATAGTCCCAGTAAAATTCGTCTCATACTTCAATATCTTTTTTAGGTTTGCTACCTATTAAATACGAAGATAAACATTTATTTACCTAAAGCCCCCGTCAAAGGCAGGTTTATTTTCCCGGTATCTCTATACAACACAAAAAAACGACTCTCCTGACAAATCAAGACGGCCGTTTTCATCAAATAATCAAAAAAAATAATGAAAATGCGGAGAGAACGAGATTCGAACTCGTGATACCCTTTAGGGGTATACACGCTTTCCAGGCGTGCCTCTTCAACCACTCGAGCACCTCTCCTTACAATTACCAACTAGAGAAAAAACTCTCCATAAAAACAGAAAGCAGCAAAAAGCTGCTTTCTAGCGGAGAGACAGGGTTCTGAACCCAGCCATCTAACCACCTATATTTCAGCTTGTTTAGCTTCCAATATTTCAAATAGGTAACGAAACAGTAACGATTTTCACTGACGCTTTTGTCTGGCTTTGTCCGCTGTTTGTCTGCCTATCTCACGGGTTCAAAGATACAACTCTTTTCCGAATTGCGCAAATGTCTGAATATAAATATTTCAGCTTAGGTGTAAGGTGCAAGCTATATATAGATATATACTTGCACCTTACACCTAAATCTTCACTAAACTTTTTTATATATGCAAGTTTTATTGAATAAACATTTGCATATACAAAAGTACTTTCATATATTTGCATCAAAATATAAAAGTACTTTCATAAAACTTTAAAAAATGGACGAATTTATAAAATTAGGCTATTTAGCAGGTGCAACAAGATTTAGAAGAATAAGCGACAAGTTGTACATAGATGGAAACAAACTATACAGTGATGAAAATGTACAGTTTAAAGCAAGTTGGTTTTCAGTATATTACGCATTATCCGTATCCGAAAAGCCATTGACTGTATTAGATTTAGCTAATATTATTGGCTTTTCTCACATAACAGTTAAAAACATAATAAGAGAAATGGAAAATGAGAATTTAGTTCAAATAGAGCAAAATATTAAAGACAAAAGGTCTAAAATAATTCATTTATCAGAAAAGGGAATTTCAGAACTTCCAAAGTTACGAGAACTGTGGAAGAAGTTCTCAATCGCTCTTCAAAGTATATTAGAAGAAGGACATCCTGATATTTTAAATATTTTAGCCCGCATAGATAACAAAATGGATAGTTGCCATATTTATGATATAAAAGAAAATAATTCGCTTATTAATATATTAGATTATAGACCATCACTAAAAAATTCGTTTACCACATTAGTTGGTAATTGGTTATCAGATATGCTAAACGGAAAATTAGAGCAGGAAGATTTATTTACTATAAATAATCCGGGTGAGGCATATTTATTAAATGGTGGCTTTGTTTTTTTTGCGGAATATCATAATAATATAGTAGGATGTGTAGCATTAAAAAGATTAGATGAAAATCAATTTGAATTTGCAAAGCTAATTGTAGCAGAAGAAGCTCGCAGATTAGGAGTAGCAACTAAATTAATTGAAAGATGTATTGCAAGATGTAAAGAAAATAAAGTTTCTAAGTTATGGCTACAAACGACTAACAAATTAGTTGGAGCACATAAACTATATTATAAAATGGGATTTGTAGATGAAAAAGCTCCTTTATCCATGAATGTTCTTAATAGAACTGAAAAAATAATGATGCTTCAATTAAGCATTGATAATTTATAAATAGTAATGTAAACTTAACTTTTACAATTCATGCACCTATAAATGTGATAATAGATATTTAATTGAGGGTTATTACTCCAAAGTATCAACATAATACTATACAAAACATCATATATAAAAAAGGTGGATAAATTGGCATAAGCATTAGTGTAATAAGAATATATATGATAAATATTATTGGATATTTTGGATTGATATTTAATTTGTTGTCAATGACAATGAAAAATATTATTCATTTGCGGTTATTAGCCTTATGTGGTAACTTGATATATATAATATATGGATTTCTATTAAATTCAATGCCCTTTCTGATAGGATGTACAATTGCTGTAATCATTCAGGGTTATCACATATATAAATTAATATGGATAAATAAAATTAGTCAATAAATCAATCACGTAAAGTAAATTTATTTACACTAAAATATGAAACATTTTTTAGATAAAATAATATCTAAAATCAATACAGAAATAGAAACATCCTGTATAGATAGTGATATATCTCCTGATAAAGCTATATATATGATTGATTTTATTAAACCATTATTTGAAGAATTAAGAGAGTTTATACATCAATACACTTTTCAAGATGAGAATGAAGAAATATCATTCTTTAAAAACGTTAAGCCGTTTATTCTAAGTAAACTGATATATTTCAATGATATATACACACTTGAATTAAGAAAACCCAATGGTAGCAAAGAGGTTCTTAAAGAGTATTATAAAAAGAAACAAACAACAATAACAGAGTTTTGCAATGCCAATCTTGACTTCTACCAGTATTATCGTTCTAAAGCGACTCACTTAGATAGATATTATTTCCTTAGAGGACATGAAAATTATAAACTATGCCATAACTGTTGTATGTTCGATAAAGACCCACTGTTTTCTACATGTTGTGACCATAGGGTTGCTAAAATGTTGGCTTATGATATGCTGGAAATTTATCTGCAGCAACGATTACAAGATGTCGAAAAACAAGAAATAATAAGTATTAGCCGGGCTTCACTACCGGATAACCCTTTTCGATGGACTGGGACTAAAATTGCTGCTATCGAATTGGGCTATGCCATATATGCTGCCGGAGTTTTGAATGATGGCAACGCTGATATTAAAGAGATTATGACTTATATAGAAGCATCGTTCAAAATAGACTTAGGGGACTATTACCGAACTTATCTTGCAATCAGAGAGAGAAAAAAAGATAAAACATCATTCCTTACTAACCTTATAAATAAGCTGTTGCGCAAAATGGACGAAGACGACAAACTATAATAAACTTCCTCTAAAAAACTACCAAGTTACTACCAACTTGGTAGTTTTTTTATGTCCTATCCTAAAGGGGATTTTTACCATCTTTTCCTCTTATTTCACCCTATTTCAATACCAATTTCCACAAAAAAATAAATCAACCAACTTGGTTGTATCTTGTAAGTTTTATCTTTTGGAACACCCGACCTTTGCAGCAAATCAATTAGTTAGCAAAATGGAGATAATAACATTCGAGTCAAAAGCCTATAAGGAATTAGACAACAAAATTACCGCTATCGCCGATTATATATTCAATCACACAGAAGCGGAAAGTACTAACGAGGATGAAATTTGGGTGGATAGTTACGAGGTCTGCACATTTTTGAAAATCAGTGAAAAGACACTCCAACGTCTGCGAGTGGCTGGAACTATTGCCTACTCTAATATTCGAGGACGTTACTTCTACAAAATCAGCGAAGTAAAACGGATGCTGGAAGAACGCCTGATAAAAAGCAATAAGGAGAATATTAACGACCTGATAAACAACCACCAGCTATATGTTAAGGAAAGAAAAAATATTAGAAAGGACAAGTAACGGGCTATCTGTATTCAAGCACTATGTACCCGGTAATTGGCGGATAGGTCGAAATTTCTTGAACCCGCTTTATGAAGATAATAAAGCGTCCTGTAATATCTATTTCGACCGCCGAAGTGGTATATATAAGATGAAAGATTTTGGCAATGACAATTATAGCGGTGATTGTTTCTTTTTCGTGGGGCAACTTAAAGGGTTGGACTGCAATAATTCGATGGATTTTATAGAAATACTGGAAACCATAGACCGGGATTTGGGATTGGGACTGGCAACAGGCAATCCGATACCAGTTACCCGTACTTCTTGCCGTATAGTAGATGATATACCGGAAGAAACACCTGAAAAGGAAAGCAAACCTTACCAGTTCAGGGAACAGAAATTTCCGCTTGCCGAATTGATGTACTGGCAACAGTATGGTATCACACCGGAAGTGTTGGAACTCTATAAGGTGTGTTCCCTACGGGACTTTCAGAGTGTAACGGCGGATGGAACACCGTTCACTTATACTTCATCCGTAACAGAACCTATGTACGGGTATAAAAGTAAACGGTATATAAAGCTATATCGTCCGTTCTCGAAAACTCGTTTCCTATATGGTGGTAACTTCGGGGAAAACTATTGTTTCGGATTGGAACAACTGCCCGCAAAGGGTGATACACTGTTTATTACGGGCGGTGAAAAAGATGTCATGTCATTGGCGGCACATGGTTTTCATGCTATCTGCTTCAACAGTGAAACGGTGACTATCCCACCTACCCTGATTTATAAACTGACGTTCCGTTTTAAACATATCATCCTATTGTATGATACCGATAAAACGGGCAAGGAAAGCGCACGCAAACAGGAAAAGCAGTTGGAAGAATTTGGAGTAAAACGGTTGCTTCTACCGCTTTCCGGTACAAAAGAGGAAAAGGATATTTCCGATTATTTCAAGGCAGGGAATACCCGTGAAGATTTCCTGAAATTGTTTATCGAGTTTTTAGATAACCTATATAGTGATACATTGATTATGCTTAAATCGTGCGAAATAGACTTCAACAATCCCCCGGCAAAAGCACAGGTGATAATCTCTGCCGGGGACGTTCCACTGGGAACACAAGGCAACCTGTTCGGCATTACTGGTGGCGAGGGAACGGGAAAAAGTAATTATATAGCCGCCATGTTGGCGGGCTGTATCTGCCAACCGGATAAGGAAGTAGATACGCTCGGCATACAGATAGCCGCCAACAGTAAACATAAAGCGGTATTACTCTATGATACGGAACAGTCCGAAGTACAACTGTTCAAGAATGTAAGTAACCTGCTGGCACGTGCGAAACAACCGAACAAACCGGAAGAACTGAAAGCATTTTGTCTAACAGGTATGTCCCGCAAAGAGCGACTGCACGCTATTGTTCAAAGTATGGATAAGTTTTATTACCAATACGGGGGCATACAATTAGTCGTGATAGATGGTATTGCCGACCTTGTAAAAAGTGCTAATGATGAAGTGGAAAGCGTAGCGGTTATAGATGAACTATACCGACTGGCAGGAATTTATAATACTTGTATTCTCTGCGTGCTGCATTTCGTACCCAATGGTTTGAAGCTGCGGGGGCATTTAGGCTCGGAATTACAACGAAAGGCGGCAACTATCCTTTCCATCGAAAAAGACGAAGAACCCACACAATCAGTAGTGAAAGCCCTGAAAGTAAGGGACGGTAGCCCGTTGGATGTTCCCTTGATGCTCTTTTCGTGGGACAAGGCAGCCGGGATGCACCTTTACAGGGGTGAAAAGACCCGTGAGGAAAAAGAGAAGCGCAAGGAAAAGGAATTGGTCGGGGTTGCTCGTGACGTGTTCGGCAGACAGGAACATATAACCTACATAGACCTGTGCGAACAGATACAGCAGATTTTGGACGTGAAAGAACGTACCGCAAAAAGCTATATCCGCTTTATGCGTGAACGGGATATTATCATTAAAGACCCGTCTAACCAAAGTTATTTTATGATTGGTTTAATTTAATCAGGTAGCCTTATGTATATAGACAGAGAAGATTTCATAGCATGGATGGAACGTATCATGGATAGGTTCGATATGCAGGACAAGAAGATAGACCGGGTGATAAACGGACGTAATTGTTTGGATGGGGAAGAACTACTGGATAATCAGGACTTGTGCCTGCTTCTGAAAGTAGCACCCCGAACACTGACCCGTTACCGGAAAAAGGGAATACTCCCTTTCCTTATGCTGGACGGTAGATGTTATTACCGTGCTACGGACGTACACAAGTTAATCCGTGAGAAAACTGATTAATTTTTTCTTTTCCAATGGCTTTCAATCCTGTTTTGTCGTGAGATAAGGCAGGATTTTCTTTTTACTATTCGGGTATATCCGGGACTTTCCGTATATTTGCAACAGTTTCATAAGACAATAGCAGCATAGGTTAGCCTATTGCTTTTATATATAACATAGCGTTCGCAGAACGTCTCAACGTAGAAAACTGGTAATTTTCAAAGAGAAGAGATTTATGCGCAATGTTCATGCTATACTTCTGTATAGCGTGAGCTTGCCTGTTTCTTCTCTTAGGCGTACCAGTGCCTCTACGTTGGAATAGTGTGAGTTCACGCTTTTTCTTTGGATGCGCTGCCGAACAGTTTATTAGTAGAAACTGTTAAATAATCAATTATGAAACATTTAAAGACTTGTATTGCCGTATCTCTCGATGGCTTCATAGCCACAAAGGATAATGAATTGGACTGGATGCCTGAAAACGTGAGTAAAGAAATTG